>VFQP010000453.1_pt1 | contig 80856 bp, 136 predicted proteins | sample 3512351 | NCBI WGS metagenome assembly VFQP01 (sample SAMN10412372, study PRJNA504923) | tailings metagenome | isolation source: Relicate 1 Philex TSF1 revegetated site | place: Philippines: Tuba, Benguet | collected 2017-08-29
GGGTGGGGGGGGGGGGTATGTGGGTGTGGGTGTGTAGAGGGAATGTGTGTGATGAATGCAGTGGGTGAGCAGCAAGGATATGGTTTTCTATTGCTGCTGTGGAATGACAGATGCTTGTGGAAACGAGGAATAGTGATGTCAAGCTGTACCATGTGATGTGCGCATTGCCACCATCATACACACATCACATACCATGATATATACATCACCATAGTCACCACCATATACATCATCACCATATACATCACCACCATAGACATCACCACCATAGACATCACCACCACACTCATACACCCCCCCAGTCGTCGAGAAACCGCCATCAATGAACAAACCAACGACCCCCGACGAGGCATCTTTGCAATACAACGCCGTGAACGCAACGCAGTTGAGGCGCGCAAGAAAGCACTGGAAGCATTGAGCAAGGGCAACAAGGAACAAGCCAGGGCTATACAAGAACAGGAAAAGACAGTTGCTGCTGCCGAGAACGCGTCGCTGGTGGCAGCAAGGGCAATCGGTGGTGGGGCGGGGGCCAAGTGGGCCCATTGGGGAGAGGGAGGCGCAACAGGTAGGGTGCAGGATGGGGGGGGTGAAAACTTGTTGGATGCACATTGGTATGCACACGACACACTGGGCGCCACACAGGAACGAGTGTGGGGGGCACCAAGTCCCTGCTTGGTGGTGTGAAAAAATCTAGAGGGAAAAAGGCAGCTGCAGCTACAGGAGAGGCATCCGAGGGGAATGGTGTCACACCTGGGTCAGCCACAGCAGCAGGAGGGGCCACGGGCACCACAGCAGCAGCCCCGGGCAAGCGCCCCTTTGTGCCGGCAGGGCGGGTGACGGGGAGCGACGAGGCGTGCACCGTGACATTGTCAGACATGTTGAGTGTGCTCGAGCGGGACAAGATGTATTGCAAGAGTGAATTGTTGTATCGTTGGTTGAACAAGGCTGCACGCACCACTGCTGGGTGATGATGGTCAAACTCCCCGACCCGTTTTTGTAACGTACTGTTTTCTTTATTGTGTAGTGTAGTTTGTGCTGCGTCGCCATCGTGTTGGATCGTATAAATTCGCAAGAACAGAAATCATGAAGGTCGCATTGGGCAGCAGCACGAGAGTGCCATGCAAAACCCAAAACCGTGCGATGGTGCGTCGTTGCACATCTGTATGTGTTGCCATGCACATTGCAATAGCACATACCTCATATCTGTCCCACAGGACGCTGCGAGTGTGTCCCCAGTGGGCATTGTATCCAAAGCACATGTCCAACCCAAGCAACACAAAACTTTGTGCAGACGTTGGTATGTGGGTCTGGTTTGCAAATAATATAATATACCAAAACATCACCTCAACCCCCTAAAAACCCCAGCGCTGCTGCTGCTGCTGCAAGTGATGTTGCCACATCCGCTGCCACCCAAGCAGATGCACCTGTGTTGCCGTACCGCATCGGCCATGGCTTTGATTTGCATCGCCTGGAACCTGGATTCCCACTCATCATTGGTGGCGTCAACATCCCACACGAGCGTGGCTGTGATGCACACTCTGACGGTATGTCGGTGGATGATGCGTGGTTTGCAGACACGAGGTGAGCATCCAAGCATGAGGTACCACGCACAGGTGATGTGCTCTTGCACTGCATTGTGGATGCTATTTTGGGTGCACTCAGCCTGCCAGATATTGGGCAACTGTTTTCAGACAAGGATCCCCGGTGGAAGGGTGCATCCAGTGACATCTTTATCAAGGAAGCGGTACGTTGGTAGCATGATTTATGTTGGTACTGGATGTTGAGGTATTGATGGTGATGAATGTATTGGTGGGTCATATTGGTGACAGAATATGTTGTAGGACACAGCAGCCACCATCACAACAGGTCAAGCGCATGAAGGACATGGGATACACCATTGGCAACATTGACAGCACCCTCATTGCAGAGCGACCCAAATTGTCACCATATAAGGAGCAGATTCGTGAAAACTTGTGCACGCTGCTCGAAGCACACCCGTCGGTGGTCAACATCAAGGTATGTGATGATTGTGCCTTGAGTGGCCATGAGTGTGTGGCCACCACCACCAACAACAACAACAACCTCATCACAGGCCAAGACGCATGAAAAGGTGGACAGTCTGGGTGAGAATCGAAGTATCGCGTGTCACACTGTGGTGATTCTGATCAAAAGTTGATGACCCGGTGCACTTTATGTTATACAACATTTGTAAAGACCACAATATGTTGATTTTTGCATCATCAGCCACGCCGTGTGGATGCACATGTGTTCAAACGCACGTGCGCTGTACACATCCATTATTCCGCTCAATATGGGGGTCACATCTGATGTTATTGACGAGGTAATGAGCTACAACCAAATACTCGCACGTGATGTTAATATGCGACCAAACACAACGCATCCACCCCCACAGGTGCACCAGCTGCTCCAGGACGCGGACGAGTGCCTGGCAAGCTCCAGCAAGTCGGTAGCGGACTCCTTGACCCAACATCACCCGCACACAAAACAAAACGCCATACTCAAAATAACATCCCTTGACCTTGTCAACATGTTTAACCGCATACGAAGCGCTAAGAAGAACATCAAGGTGCGCGTGTCTGATTCGGGAGGGCCAAGGGACATCAATTCCACCCACATAGCTCCCTGCCAGTTTCCTTGTGTGCCCTTTCCATTGTGTACCCACCACCATCAACAGCAGTATAGCCATCTGTTATGCACCATCAACAGCAGTATAACCATGTTTTATGCAACTTACCTACAGAAAGCAGAAGCGAGCATCGCCCGTGCACGCGAGCTCTTCCCAGACCTCCCAAGCTGTCAGGTTGCACAAGTAGAGACACACTCGTTTACCAAAATGCTCTACAGCCCTGATTACCGTGTGGACCAGCAGCAGTATGCCAAGCTTGCAGAGAGCTTGTTGAGCATAAAGACCATGCGACGTGCAGTGCAAAGCAGCATTGCATTGCTTGATCGTGCCAAGACAACCCCCAGTGGCATGGGGAGCCAGCAGACAAGACTTGCCGCAGCCGCGTGACCTGTATTTGTTCTCATATGTTTTGACCCTGAGCCATGTGGTGCACACCACACCAGTATCATCTTGTACAACTAACTTGTGTGAAATTTTGTGTGTGGGGTACTATTGCCAACACCCCCAGCTGGAGCGTGTGTAAATTTTATTGAATGGATATTGTGTGTTCGCTCTCAGCACTTTTACACAGCAGTGTTGGCAGTGCACAAAATGTGGTGGAGCACAACGCACTTGAGTGGTGCGTGCACAATCAACGAGATCAGATCTCGCCCATCATTCCCCGTGACCCTTCGCTCTCCCCCCCAAACCACAGTGCTTCTTCGAGTATCAAAGCAACGTAGACATTCCTTCACACAGTATCGTTGCCTATGCACCACCACGGCTGTGCAGCCGGACACACCATCCCCACCCACCCCACAAAACGTCACCCGCCGCTTAACCGCCATCAAGCCCATCGAGTCCTCTGTCGCACTGGAGCACCTACACACAGCAGCAGACCACATCACAAATGAACACTTGCTCATGCTCTTGCCAGCCCTACGTGGCCCACAGAGCAGCCACTGCAACACGCTCATCGACCATCACCTGGGCACCCGCATACAGCAGCGCATCCCACAACCCCCTATCACCAACCCACTTGCACTTGCCCACACTGTCATCCTGGGTATTCTGCGGGGGCCTGGACAACGGTTCAAGTTGTTCACCATGCCCCATGTGGCACACATGCTGCACAATCTCATGGCGTCGGCAACCTACCCCAAAGACAGCCCCGTGTATATAGCATGGGTGGTGGAGGATTATAAAGAGTGGACGGGGCAGTGGCCGCCCAAGTGGTGTTTGGGTGCCATGTGGGATGTGTGCTGCCGGCATGTGCAACGGGACGCCCTTGGTTCAAACAACAACACCCCCCTGCACAACAACAAGCTGCTCATACAATCCCTCGCCCTCATGACAACCGCCATGGCTGCAAGGGCCACCCCCCAATACCCCCCAAAACACCTGCAGCTGGTTGGCAGTGCCCTACACGACAACCTGACTTTGCTTTCATGGTCACACCTCACACGCCTGTTGCTCGCATTGGTACACATGCGCACGTGCCCGGACGCATTGGAGGGACAAGAGATTGTTGATGCGCTTGCAATGCATGTGAGGCAGGGGCCTGCGAATCGAATTCGGGGGGCCCTCGATATTTTGGCAAGCATGGCGCAGCATCACCTGTTGAAGCCCAGCATGACGAGGTTACAGCAGCAGCAGCAACCTGGTTATGTACCATCAATAGACAGTGACCATGCACCATCCAGCATTGACCTCACACCATCCACCATTGACCATGCACCATTCACCATTGACCATCATTCCAGCAACAATACACCACCACCATTTGATCTCACTGGCATCACAGCTCACATCAACACGCTATTAAAACAACACCACCCACTCATGCTCAAGCGCAACACGCTCTCCAAATGTGCACAAATGCACCGTTACACCAACGTCTTGCCTATGGATTCGGGGTTGGATATGTCGCTGTATTGTAAGGCCGTCATGTCTGTGCTGTCAGACATGCATGGAGGGGCGTTGGTGCCCATAGCCCTCTGTATGGCACAGCATCCCAATATCGCGCAGCTGGTGGACATGCCGGTGCTGTTGTCGCATGTGGGGGCGCAGGTGGAGGGGGCGAGGCAAAGCGTGCATTTCACGGGGTTGCAGCGTGCAGTGCTCAAGCTGTGGGAAAATGCACGAGCGGGGTGGGGTGGGGGGGTGGATGATGCAATGTACTTGGATGTTGTGTGGAGGTATGTGGTGTTGTCGTGCGGGGTGGCCATAGCGGTGCATTATTATTCTATGAATAATTTTATCTACGCCATTGTCCTACACTACCCATCCTTTCCCAACATCTACCCCCACCCCACTAGGATCACTCGCACCATGACCCACAACCTTCAGCACACCACCCACTCAATAGTAACTGTTGAGGGTGTAGTGCACCACCTCATCACCTGCTTTTGCTCTCGTGTCCTCCCCCCACCTGAGGACAGCGCCGCACTTCTCAACGCCATCCTCCAACACACCAAAACACCATACGTGTGGAGCATGCAGCGACTTATGCGACTGTGTGCATGGCTCAATATCCGTGCCGACCCAGATATACTCCACCATGCCATGCTGCGCTGTGTGGAAGACGCCGCAGCACGGGAAGACAAGCTCCCCCCCACGCCGCTGCATTTACACATGGCGTGTGATATCGTGAGCATGTATGCACGGGATACAGCAGGGTTGACTGTTCTCTTGCCAGCTCTGCAAGCATGTACAGCACGAGGGGTCCCTGAGCAGCTGTCGGTGGAGCTGGCCAGGGGCCTCCTGTGTGTAGAGCTGCTCTTGAGGGCCCGGGTGGGACAGGGGTGGCTGCATGAGGGGGATGTGGGGATGCTGCAGGTGGTGCTGGCAGATGCAGCACAGGGGTCTGTGCAGGTGCCGAGGAAGACGCCTGGGCTTATTCGGTGGTGCCCATGGGGGCCTGAGGGGAAGAATACTGTGTCTGCAGTGGACCATGTGATGCCGGGGGGGAGGGGCGGTGGGAAGGGGGGGTGGCAACAGCAAGGGGGGATGTTTTTTGTGGATGATGATGAGGGGGGTGCTAAGGAGGGAATGGATGATGGAGGGGTGGATGAGCAAGGGGGGGTGGATGCGCTAGGTGTACCAGAGGATACACACCAGACCATGTCACACATACATAAGCACCGTGTGCTGCTGGAGGACATGGTGTCAGCTGCACAGGCTGCATTTGGACAGGACGCAGTCACATGCAATACTACACTCGTAGGGGGTGTTATACCAGCAGCAGCGCACATAGCCTTGTCAGAGGGACTGGGAGCAGTTCTGCATGTGACAAGTCCAGAAGAGACGTGTATAAATGCACTTGGGATGCGGCTGGGGGAGGATGCACTAGCTACATGTGTGCTGGAGACGCATGGGGTTGCAACAGCAGTGGTGGGGTGGGAGGCATGGGAAAAAGCGGGTGGGGTGGAGGGTGGGAGGGCGGAGTTGGTGAGAACAGCGGTAAGAGAAGCTGCGGAGAAGTTGTAAGAGGGGATATCGCCGTTTTGATGAGGAGGAGGATGGGGGGTGGTTGCGTTCTGGCAGTGACCGTTGTTTTGGGGGTGATTCGTTTTTTGCAAAGATGGTTTGTTTTTTAAGGTATTTTTTCCTAGGCACACGCGTACAGTGCTGCTGATAATCATCCCAGCACGTGTGCAGTAGTACACCACACTATCTGAAAACCCTGAAAAATCATGAATACAATGAAGCAAACACATGTTTGACACCCACCCATCACACCCACCCACCACTTTTCTTTATGGAGGTCGTCCCCCTTGTCCTCTTCCTCCTCGATTCTCCCTTCCCCCTCCTCAGCTCTCTTCCATACCATACGCACCATCCACTTCACGGTCAGTGGTGGCATATGCATTAGATTTGTGTTTTGGTGCAAATACAAAACCCTTGGGTGCAGGACCCAGCAGCATTTCACTTATGCGTACCTAGATGCAGATGTGTGTGTTGAGTGGGGTGTGTGTCTATATTGAGTGGTGTGGGTGTGGGTGTGGGTGGGTGGGTGGATGTGTGTGTGTAATGATGTGTGTATTGTATTGAGGGCAAACATGTGCATGATGTTTTGTGCATGTCATGTCTACACATACATCCCAAGTATCATCCCCCTCCTCGCACCCCATCCTCCTCCCCGCCCTCCTCACCCCTCCTCGCCACCCACCCCCACCCCCACATACCCAATCTTGTGCATTGGTAGAGGATAGCAGTGTTTCCAGATCATTCCTACCCTTGAAAGGAGGCGGGCGCCAGTTGAGCTGTGCTGGTGTCACCTCCAGCAGGCCAACTGGGACATAGCGACAGGTGTAGGACAACCACTCCAGCAGGAAGTTGCTGGGGGGAGGGGGGGGGGGGGGGGGGATATGAGGGTGTGCATGTGGGTGCGCACGAGGGTGTGCATGCAGGTGTGCATTGGGCAGGATGTGTGTGTGTGTGTACACATGCAACAATGTAAACAGTGTGCATGCACACACAACACAAACAACCACAGCCAAAAACCAACAGTATACCGTGTTCGCTCAACACCCCGTTGATCCGACCCCCAATTCTCTAGTCCATGTGAACAAAACACCTTGAGCATGTCTAATCGTTCACTCGCTGATATGTCCCAATGACGCTGCTCCTTGATTTCTGTGAATATCCTGTGCGAGGGTGTGTGAAGGTGTGCGAGGATGCTGTACACTATGCACATACACATGACAACACACCATCACACAACACACCCTCAAACAACACACCCTCACACAACACCCCCCCCACAACACCCCCTCACACAACACTGCACACCATGGCTTCACCAGCGCCCCCCTTGCTATCAGCACTGTTGCAACACCATCATCAAGGTGTTGCTGAAAGTCAGTGTAGGAGTAACAATCACCATTACCTATAAGGGGGATGTCCTGTGTGTATACAGTGTGAAGGTGTGTGTAGGTGTGTGTAGGTGTGTGTAGGTGTGTGTAGGTGTGTGTAGGTGTGTGTAGGTGTGTGTGTGTACATATGGTATGACAGGTGTATTGTGTGTATATATGCACGTGTGTGTACAATAAAAAGCAGTATGGGTGTGTTGTGTGCAAAATGCAGTGTGCCCACCCTCCTACACCCTCATCCCACCCTCACCCCACCCTCATCCCACCTTCACCCCACCCTTCATCCCATACCTTGCACACAGATGCACACTGTTTTATGTAGTCCCAGTCAGCCACCCTCGAGTATCGCTGCTGTCGTGTTCGTCCATGCACTGTTGTCGCTGCTGCACCCCATGCACCCAGTTGGGGCACAATGGTGTGGGCAAGTGGTGTGGTGTCTAGGTAGCCCTGTGTGTATGTGGTGCATGCGTGTGTAGGACGTGTGGGTGTGGTGTGCAGGACGTGTATGTTGTGTAGGACGTGTGGGTGTATCAGTTGGGGATGAAGTACCAGCAGCATGTGATTGGGAACACAAGCATGTGATTGGGAATATAAAGACACCAATACACACCCAATCCCCATACCCACCAACACCCCCAATCACACACACACCCTCCACACCCAATCACACCCAATCACTCCCCCACCCCCTACCTTGCGCATCTTCACAGTCAATGGACAGTCGAGCATACCACTCATCCCTTTGACCACATTCTCCATGCGTTTGACCTTGGTCATCAATGCACTCCCTGCCCCCTTCTCACATATAAGATCAATAGGACAGCCACAATTCACATCCACAAAATCCACCTCACAGGTATCGTTGAGTAGCTGGGCACACCGGGTCATGGTGTCGGGGAACCCCCCACACACTTGCACGCCAAAGAGGTCTTCAGAGGGGTGGCGCCGCAGCAGGGCCCACTCACCATGCTGACCCTGTAGGAGGTTGGTTGCGAGCGCCATTTCACCACATGTGATGTCAGCACCCAGACCCTTGCACATCCGCCTGTCACAGAGGGTGGTGGGTGGTGGGTGGTGGGGCGAGTGGTGTGTGCATGCATGATGATGGTTGTGTATATGATGGGGGGTCTCTTTCTCTTTCTGTCACTCTCTCACTCTCACTCTCACCCACTCACCCCCCTGTCACACACACTATCCATACATGTATATATCCATATATATATGAAATCAAACAACACCTCTCACACCCAACACGCCCTCTCACACCCCACACACCTGAATGGCAGGTTCCCGACAGTAGTCAACGGTGCAAGGTAACTCTTCCCCTGTATACGCTGAGCAAATCGTTCTTTTCGTGCAGTCTTTTCACGAGCATTAAGGGGGGAATCTACACCAGTGGCATCAAGGGGTGTATCCACTGCAGCACATGGAGTGGTGCATGGGATGACCTCCAGTGTGGGGGTTGCTGTGGGTGGTGCTGTTACAGGTGGCGATGCATTATCTGTATCATGTGTAGGAGCTTCAGTAGCTGTTGGTTCCATTGCTGTTGGTGTTTCTGCTGCTGCTGGTGGCGGTGGTGCATCCATTGCTGTTGTTGCTCCATTGGACGTTATTGTTGCTGCTGCATCTGGTGTTACTGTGTCCCCCCCTTTTGTTTTCTGACGTTTTGCTTGTCGTTTTGCTGCACCATATTTATGCACTGCAACACCCATGCTGCGTAATAGTGTGTCTGATGGCTCAAAATCATAAGTGCATTTGCTGTGAGAGAGAGTGGGTGTTGTGAGAGTGTGTGTGATGGGAGAGTGTGTGTGATGGGAAAGTGTGTGTGATGGGAGATCTACACACAAAGTCAACACACAGTCAATGCACACAGTCAACATACACAGTCATACCGTAATGACCCCTGCAATTCCTTGGTCAACATGTTGACCGACTGCTGCATGTCACTGGGCAGTGGTAGTGGCAGTGTATGTGGTGGTATGGTCCCGTCCTTGACATATCGCTGGCCACTGGGTGGTGCAATGTCCATGGGTGTGGGTGTGGGGGGTGGGGGTATGGTTGTGCCGTCACCTGCTGTGTGGTTGGGTGATGCTCCATAGCGACACTGCAGGCCTGGGTGGGTGTTGTACATGGTGGGTAGGAGGAACGTGGTTGTAATGTGTATACCTACTCATTACATGTTGTATGCCTATTCAACTGTATACCTACTTGACTGCTATTGACCCCACCATATGTACCTACACATAACGCACACCAACACCCATGTACCTCACACCACCACCTACCATATGGACATGCTTTCCCTGCTGCTATAAAGGGACATGACCCCGGCAGATCGGGCATACGCTCAGCGAGAAAAGCATCAATATCATGCACAAACCGACATGAATCACCAAACATGCAATTGCCACTGAGGAAGCTGTAACATGTAGCTTTACTGCGCTGCTCACGGCGCGCCTATGGTGTTGGTTGTTGTTGTTGTTGTTATTATTGTTGGTGGTGGTGGTGATGGTTGGGGCATGCGCGTGATATGGTTGTGTATGGACATACAAACACCACCACCACGCATTGTAGCCAATCCACACAATTCTTGCATCACCCCACTCACACTAGTTGTGTCTGGCACTACGAACCAACATCCACAGACCTTTCCTTGGGCACGCTTGGACAGCTTTTTCGTGCCCTCCGCAGTTTCTTCCTGAGTGCCCGTCACAGCCTCCACAAGCACCCGTTGTGTCGAGGTCAGCACGAATTCGCGCTTTACAGGGCAGATGCACCTTTTTATGAGCTCTTCTGGGGGTAATGCCCAGCGTTCAGTGCGTGGTTTTGGGGGGAGATGTGTTTCAGTGATGGGCACCGCATCTGCTGCTTCAGGGGCTGTCATGCTGACCCCAAGTCAATGCGTATCGTGTCGTTGGTATGTCCAAGGTGTAAATATAGCGTGGTTGGTGTTTGGAGGGCAATATGTTGGCGTTTGTGTTGGCGCTTTTGCTGCTGGCTGCTTGTTTTTATGTCGAGAGTGTTTACGCCCTCATTGTTGCTTCAACGCAAATACATTTGATTGCAGCTTTTGCATCAAGGCCATCACTGTATACGGCATGGCAGAGCTCATCAACCCAGATCCCATCGTGCACCAACGCAAATCAACCACAAGAACACGCCAGGTGAGGCAGTTGGCTGCAGACAGTAATGCACCTTGATGCACAATACACAGCAGATGGTTTGAAAAACACACAGTCACCTGCAGTGCATGGCAGTACCGAGCGGGAACCAATCGATGCCTTGGAAGTCTTTGAGGTGTGGTATTCATGATGTGTTGGGTTAACACGTGTACTTGTGGATCCCATTGTGAAAACCATCACACACACAACCATCACACACACAACCATCACACACACAACCATCACACATAACAGCATGTGCGGGATATAAGTGATCCTGAACACCCCTACACCTTGGAGCAGCTTCAAGTGGTTCGTGAGGAGCACATACAAGTTGATGATGTCAATGGCTATGTCAAGTATGTCTGAGGTTGACTGCACTTGTTTTTGGCGTATGCGTGTGTTGGTGATCAGGTACCCTTGCCATGACGACATGCACACGAAAAACACACACACACACACGAAGCACACACCAAATACACACACACACCAAATACACACCAAGTACACACCAAATACACACCAAATACACACACAAATTGACACACAGGGTGGAGTTTACGCCGACAGTGCAGCACTGCAGCATGGCAACATTAATTGGCTTGTGTCTACGTGTCAAGCTCATGCAGGCACTGCCACCCCGCTTCAAGGTAGCGTAGGATATGAGACAACTGTGCATCAGATGGTGACCGCAAACACATTTGACATAATTGCAATGCGTTTCATTACTCATATGTGCACTCATTACAACACCATGATGCACGTGTCTGCCAGCAAAACACACATATAAAGACACTCTCTGGACACACAGGTGGATGTACGAATCACAGAGGGTAGTCACAGCAGTGAGGCATCTGTCAACAAACAGCTTGCTGACAAGGAGCGTGTTGCAGCCGCATTGGAAAACCCAAATTTGATACACATGGTAAACAAGTGTCTGAATGGGGAGACGTGAGAGTGAGGTTGGCTCATCCTGGGTAGTCAAGGAAGAGTAAGAGGTATTTACCATTTTTGTGTCTCAATTTTGTGTCTTATTTTTGGTTTTGTACACTACAATTCATGTCGTGCAACTCATTCGTCACTACCACAAGCAGTATGCGCTCCATTTTGAGGCTTGCCATCTCGATCATCGTCGTTGCATCAGCCACCCTCGGTGCCTCAACCGCGTGCACAGACATAGCGCCAAGTGCAGAATACACATGTGCCCAGCAGCGATTGTGGGTATGTTGTGGGTATGTTGTTTTTGCCACATCCACATCCACCCTCCCGCATGCATACCCATCACACCCATTCACCCTGCACCAGGGCAAGTGCAATGAAGCCTGGATGGTGCCTGCTGGCAGGTGCTTGCAAACATGTGGTCAATGTTCAGCACCCATCCCATCCGCATCGCCTGCTCCAACCCCCCCTCTCGGGGTCACATGCACAACACGTGAAGGATGGGACTTGTTTGGCAATGACCTTAACAACAATGGTTGTGATGCCAGTCAACGGGTGTCCTCTGCAGCTGCATGCTGTGCACGCTGTCAAGCCACACCTGGTTGCAAGGGATTTGCATACATCAAACAGCGTGCCGCGTATTGTGCGGGTGGATGTTGGTTGAAGCACACCATCAATGCTTCCATGGTGCAACAGAAAAGCACAGTGATTAGTGGCACCGTGCCGGGGGTGGCGTTGCCGTCACGCCGTGGGCAACAATCTGCAGATCTGCTTACACAACCATGGATTGGTACAACAGTTGCTTCACCACAGTTGCCGCCATCCCCACCATCCCCACCATCCCCACCATCCCCACCACAATCGCAACAATCGCCACAGCAACAAGTAGTTGCATTGCATGCTGTAACAACCCCTAGTGCTGCTGCAATGGTATCATCAGCGGTGGCACCATCATCATCACCATCATCACCAGCAACAGGAGTGGACAGCAACCTGAACAGGTATGTGTGTGTTCTGCTTGTTGTACATGGGGTGTCAAGTGTGTGTGTATCATCCCTCATTTGTGTGTATCATCCATCATGTGTGTGTATCATCCATCATATGTGTGTGTGTCATCATCACGCTATGCCAACCATGAGCAAGCACTTGTGTTTTTTTAACTGTATTTTCACCCCCTGTTCACAGCAACACACCTTTCATTCCCTTTTCACAGCAACACCATCTTTTCATTACCTTTTCACAGCAACAGTCAAATGAGCAATAGTCAAATGAGCAACAGTGCAGTGCAGCAACAGGGTACATGGAGGACAGGGTCCATGACATGGTGCGTGTGGGTGTGCATTGGTGGTGCTTGTGTGTGTGTTATGTGTAGGTGTCACGGTGTGTACTATGCATGTACTATGAGTCCCTGGATTGTATACATGCAAATAAGTGTTTTTCATGACATACAGCATTGCACTGCACAGCCATGTACATACATACATATTTCTGTGCGTGTGTGTGTCTATTATATAAATCCACACAGCCATGAGTGCACATGTATTGTTCACATGGGGACACCTACCCTCTATGGTTCACACTGGGATTCACCCACCCTACTGCACATAGGTATGGGCCTGGTGATGCTGTGGGGAGTTACAACCCAGTGACATCAGGACTGGGTATGTTGGTGTGGGGGGATATGCACAATGGTGTGTGGGGACATGCACACTGGTGTGTAGGGATATGTACAATGTTGTGTACATCTGCGTTTGTGTAGCTTACATGTGTACGTTGGTATCATGTCCAAGCCACTGGTCCTCAATCCTTGTCATGCGTGCTCCCATCATCAACCACATCATGCTACCACATCATGCAACCACATCATGTGAAAAAACAGGCAATTGCTTACAAAATGCTCCCAACATGTTGACCACTGATTTGTTGACCAAATATGGCAAATTGTACGGTGGTGGGTGGGTGTGAATGTGAGTGGGTGGGTGTGTTTTTGGGTGTGTTAGTTGTAAGCTATAGAAAATAACCAAACAGAGTATGTTTGGGTGTGCATGTATATACATGGGTGTGTACGCATGTGGGTATGTTTATTTGTATGTATTTGCATTGCAATGTTCACACAAAACACCACAGTTATGCAGCAGTCAATGACAAGGGGCCTGCTTATGGATATGGGTCATGCAAACCCAACCCGTGGGCCCCCCTGTATCCGGTATGTGGGGTGTACCCTGTGTGTAACTATGGGTGTATTTCTGTGTGTGACTACGGGCGTATACTCTATGATGATGATGGAAAGCACACCCACACATTGCCACACATTGCCATACATTTTTACACATTTCCATACCCAACTACTCACCACAGATATGTGACACCCAGCGAAACTGTGGCCAGTGCTATGAGCTGCGATGCACTCGAGCATGCCTGCATGATGGTGGTGGGTGTGCTGCCCGATGTAAGCCAGGCACAGTGACTGTGCTCATGGTGGATGCATGCCCAGCGGATGCACAGTTTCAAATAGACCTGGAGCGTCTGCATGTGCGTGGGTGTGGGTGTGGGTGTGGGTGTGTGGGATTGCATGTGGGGGTGGATGTGTCTATGTATGTATGTGTGTATGCATGTGGGGTGTATGTGTGAAAGGAGAGCGCATGCATGTATGGTATGACATCACTTCTTCTGATGCACGTTGGTGGCACCCCCCCTTATGTGTACACAGGGGTTTAATGGGTGCCGGCATGCAGCCGCGACCGGGACCGATCATTTTGATGTGGCGCCACTGGCACTGACCAGCATTGTGGATGGCAACAGTGGTGAGGTGGCCATAGAGTACAGAGCAGTGACGTGCTGACTTGGGTGGCTGGTAGTATGCCGGGGCGTTCGGAGGTGTTGGGTGGCAGGGTGTATATCAAATTTGTTTTCCGGTTGTATTTGCAGGGTATATATCAAATTTGTTTTCCGGTTGTATTTGTTCCGTTTATGTATTGCGTTCAATTAATACGTCGTTCTTATTATACACAGTTCCACATGCCATCATCTGTATGTTCAAACACTGTTGTGACAGCTGATGCACTTGTAATGCACTTGTGATGTCCTAATAGCTTTGCAATACATTGAGCAATCGCTACAACCCACTCACATCGTCCACATCGCGTACTTACCACGCACAATGGCAGCACAACGACAGATGCCGTGGTTTTTGATAGCAACAGTGGCAGCAATTGCCTTGACACCTTGCACAAACGCGCAACCGCGTGTTGTATCGTCTGGAAACATGGCAGCCAATGGATGGAACCACTGGGTGGATGGCTCGGTACGAGTCGTGCGTCATCGTGTTGTATATATGCACATGCCGCACACCCCCATATCATCAACAGGTGGGTTGTGCAGCCATCATGGTTCCCAAAACACTTGTAGCAGGTGTGGACCCCAGTGTAACACCCATCACCCTGGCCTACTCTGTCACCACCACCCAAATGTGTACGGTGCCTGATCCCACTCGCATTCAAGTACGTTGTTTTTTTCCTTGAAAGGACACCTATTCGTGGTGTGTAGGTATAAATACACAATCTTGCATATCACACACAGATTATATCTGCGAGATATGAGTTGGAAGCGAACAATGGCTACAGTATGCGACTGTGGTGCAGTGGGGATGCAGAAGCCACCATGACGATTGAGTGGATCGACTTTCAGCCTCAATACAACTCGTATGTTGATGTGTGGGGTGGGTGCTGCTGGTTGAGATGCTGGTTGAGATGGGTTGGGGCTGGTTGAGTACAAGAAAAACATCAGGCATACTCCCATAGCCCCCTGCGCCTACACAAACACTCCTGCACACACACACCTACGCAAACACCTACACAACCCTACACACCAACAACAGGTATGGAGGTCGTCTTGTACGGTTTCAAGCAGCAAAACAGTGGATCAATACTCGTGTGGATATCGTGCCTCCTCGCACTGGTCGCTATTCAGTTGTGCTGGGCTTCAACACAGCGGTACGTGTGTGTGTCACTCCCACTACTTATTGGTGTGTTGAGATGCCTGTGTCACTGCCTCGTGTGTCACTCCCTCCCAAAACCACCCCCACCACATGGTTTTGTTCCCCCCTAGAAATCCATATTCACTCTATAAAAATCTAAGACCTCACCATATGCCTTCCAACACACACACACACACACAGCCTGGTCGTTTCTATTGTGACGCCTTTGAACTTTTCAGCGTCGGACCAACCAACTTGCCTGTTGACACCAGTGTACGCCGCTATGATGACATCGACAGCATCGTTGACAAGCCACTCACACCCTCAACACCACTCCGACCATGGTCGCTGCCACGTGTGACGGGTGCAGTCACCCCACCCCCACCCCCACCCACTGTGGGACTCGGTATGTATGTTGTGCCATGGTGTGCCATAGTTGTGTGCCAACACACACAAATACCACAACCCACAACCACAGGCACATGTTCTCGCATGGACAATGTCGTATTCATGGGTAATGACATGAATGATGGGTGTGCAGTGCGACGTACAGCAGATCAGTGTTGTCAGGTATGTCAAGCCACACGCAATTGCAAGGCGTGGACGTCTCTCAAGGACAACCACCCATTCTGTCCTGGTATGCATGGTGTTTGTATTGTGTGTATGTGGTTGTATTGTGTGCGTACGTGTCGTTGTATTGTGTGTGTATGGTTGTGTTATGTGTATGTATGGTTGTGTTAGGTGTATATGGTTGTATTGTGTGTATTTGTGGTTGTATATTGTATTGTATTGTATTGTGTGTGTATGTGTATGTATTGTGTGTGTGTGATTGCACCCCTGACAACCTGCATCCCTCAACACAACCGTACAGGTGGGTGTTTTCTCAAATTTGATGTACCAAGCGACATTCGCGCAGAAGCCACCATGCTCTCCGGAACCATCCCAGGGGTCCCCCTCCCCCCCCGCCCTGGTGGCAGCACCCCCCCACCCCCCATCCCCCAGCAGACATGCACCACACGGGACGGGTGGGATTTCTTTGGCAACGACATGAATGATGGGTGTGCCAGTGGGCAGCGGGTGGAGAGCTTGGCGGCATGCTGTGCACGCTGTCAAGCCACATCTGGGTGTCGGGCATTTTCCTATGTCAAGCCCACGTCACCATGGTGCCCTGGTATGTGCTTGATGCTGTAGGGGTGAGGGCCATACATCCCAACTTGGAGCCACATAAACAGCCACATGAGGACCTCAATCACATGGGTACCTCAACCACGCATGAGTACCTCAACAATACCGCACAAAAATTCCCTTCATCTTCAACATCTTCCCCATGTACTTGTTTTTTCACTCATCCCTGTTTTTTACTCATCCCTGTTTTTTACTCATCCCTGTTTTTTACTCATTCTTATCCCCCATAGGTGGATGCTACCTCAAGCGTCAGGCAGTCGCATCCACGCTCATACAAAACGCACAAATCATCACGGGCACCCCCCCAGGGGTCCCCATGCCCCAGAACAACCCCACATGTACCCTACGTGATGGATGGGATTTGTTTGGCAATGATATTAACAACGGGTGTGCTGCAGATCAGCGTGTGGCATCTGCAGAGCTGTGTTGTGCACGGTGTCAGGCAACAAGTGGATGTCGGGCGTTTAGCTTTACCAAACCCACAGATGCACGGTGTCCAGGTAGTGTGAGAGGGGGGTGGCTCCATCTTTTTGGTGACTGTTGTTATGTAATGGATGGCATATGGTGCATGGATGTATGGTATATGGCACATGGATGTATGTACATACATGCAGGTTGTATTCCAGTGTATTGTGACTGCCCTCCCTCTTTCTGGGGGAGCATGATCCTATCTCACCTCAATAAACATATCCATTGTCTCTTCATCATGAACAGGTGCTTGTTGGCTCAAGCGTCAAGCAACACAAACAATGGTCATAGAAAACGCTATTGCCATTGCTGGTACTGTGCCTGGGGAGACCTTTCCAGGATCCGATGCCCCTACCTCAACTCCACCCCCCCCACCACCGTATGTGTGTTTTCATGCTTTGTATTGATTTGGTAATGTCGTTGATGATGGTGTTAATGTTGTGGTTGTGTTGAGTCTTGTATATGACTGTTGCTGGTCACTGCACGCACCAGTTGTGTTGGTCAAACACTGTTGACCAACATCATGCGTCATCAAATCATGCGTCATCCACGTCTACCAAAAACACACACACACACAGTGCACAAACATGCACCCTGCGTGATGGGTGGGATTTGTTTGGCAATGATATTAACAACGGGTGTGCTGCAGATCAGCGTGTAGCATCTGCAGAGCTGTGTTGTGAGCGATGTCAAGCAACAAATGGATGTCGGGCGTTTAGCTTTACCAAGACAACCGATGCACGATGCGCAGGTATGTGGGGAATGTAGTTGTGACATGCTGTTGTGCGTTTTTGTTGACCATGTGCATTGTAGTTGACTCATGTGGGTTGAGTCAACCTCATTATTCCCATATCTTTTGACCGCATTCCCTCACACGCATGACCACATTCCCTTGACCGCATTCCCTCACACAATATGAACCTCCCACGCTGCATCAGGTGCCTGTTGGCTCAAGAGGGACGCCACTCCAAGCATGGTTATTCAAAATGCTGTTACCATTGCTGGTACTGTGCCTGGTGTTGGCTTCCCAGTTGCCACCCCTGTCGTGCCACAACCAATCACACCCCCACCCCCACCCCCACCTCCCCCTCCACCCACCTCGTATGTGGGGCACTCGGTTGTGGCTTGTGTGTGTGACTTGCATGTTGGTGGTGTGTTGGTGTTAGTTAATGCGCAATACAATATGTACAATACACAATATATATATGTATGTACACAATATATATATATATGTATGTACAATACACAATACCATATATATATACAATGTGAACTCCCCCCCCAACACCCCCACCCCCCCTCACCAGTGCTGGGAGCTGTTCAGTGAATGAAGGATGGGACTTGTTTGGCAATGACCTCAACAATGGTTGTGATCCCAGTCAACGAGTATCCTCTGCAGCTGCATGCTGTGCACGCTGTCAACAAACTCAGGGATGCAGGGCGTTTAGCTTCACTATGATTACAGACCGCACTTGCCCAGGTGTGGGTGGGTGTGGGTGTGGGTGTGGTGTTGGCGTATCTGGGGTGCTGTGTATGCAGGCACGTACGTTGATGCTTGCATGATGAAGTCAGATGAAGAGACTGCAGCACAAGAAAAACTGCACAACAAGTGCATATGCCGAAAAACATCATGTACCACCCAGATCACACAGCATGCATATCATATGCCACCCACAGGGGCATGTTGGTTGAAGAATCAGGCCCATGCAGGCATGCTTATCAACAGTGCCCTCTCCGTGAGTGGAACTGTTCCCGGGGTACCCCTGCCAGGGCCCCGCAACACCCCCCCGCCTACCACTCCACCGTACGTGTAGTATGCGCTTTTGGGTATATGGATGTGCTGCATGTGCTGTATGTATGTTCTGTATGCATGTGCTGTATGCCATGAAGTACTGTAGATGCAAGGCACGTGTTGAACACTGAAAACATCCACACAGGCCCCCACCTCCTGCGGGCCCGGCACCCCCGACTGCTCCAGGGTATGTTGCTCTACAAGCTATATTGTGGACTGTGCACATGCCCACAATCAACAAGTTGCACTGCATGTGTGCACAGTGATACTATACACACTCAAACTAAACACAAAAAACACAGCAGTGCCCATAATCACTCTAATGCCCCCCCCCCCCCCCCATCCCCCCCCATCCAGGTGGGCATATGCCACTGCCAACATACAGCTTCACAACCCTCTCAATAACAAACAAGCCAACTGCTTGACCGTCGATCCTGGGTCTATTGGTGGCGATAAAGCCTCTCGATATTGGGATTGGCTGGCAGCTGTGAACGACGGGGGGAGTCTGTTTGGGGGAGGGCGCTGTACACGACCAGGATGTGCCCCCGACTGGCCCGTGTGTAATAATCAACAGGTACGCCACTCAGGGTGGATTTCGACTGTTTTACATGGATTTTGTCCATCGTGTGGGGGTGTTAGTTGTTGTTTTTTGTATTGATATGTGTGCATGGTATGCGCCGAGCAGGAGTGCACATACACGACATCACCACATACACAACACTACCCACAAAGAATTGCGGTCGCTGCTATGAGGTGCGCTGTGTCAATGCATGCCAGCAGTTTCCCGGGTGCGCCTCCTCCTGTAGGGATGGGCAAGTGGCCAAAGTGATGGTGGTGGATGCCTGTGCTGCTGATTCCATGGCGGAGAGACGCTTTGAACAACGATATGTACGTGGGCGAGAGGGTGGGGGAGATGGTAGGGACAAGGGATTGCGAAAAAAGAAAAACGAAGATAAAGAGTGCAGAGGGTGCCGTTTTCACCTACACACACACGCACCCAGGGCTTTAATCTGTGTCGGGCAGCAACTGCAGCAGGACGCAACAACTTTGGCTTGTCTCCACGTGCTTTGGATACCATCAGGCAGGGAACGAGCTGGGAATTGGCAATCGAGTATAGGGAAGTTGCGTGCTGAGCATGCTGCGGTCTTTGTGCATGCACACACCGTGTTTTTTGTCTACCATCTTGTTTTTACTGCAACATCACACTTCACGCAACACTTATTATACTCAACAACACTCTCTGCCACGTGGTTTCCGCCTTTATTCCATATATATGGTATGCCACGTCCATACATAGTATTATATATAGTATCCACCCAGCGCACCGGTATTCATGGTGGCGACACCTGTTGCCCAGCGCCTTTGGCTATAAAGTATGCACACCATTTCTTCCACAGCTCCACACTTGTTTCACGTGGTACACGTGCATCAGAGCCAGGGGACCATGCAAACAAGCCAAAGTGCTCCGTCCAGCCACGTGCCCATCTAGTGCAAAAGGAGGGAGGTGTGGGAGGGAATGTTGGAGAGGGTGTTGGAGAGGGTGTAAAAGAGGGTGTAAAGCAGGAGGGTGTTGGATTGGTGAAAGACTAACAAGTTGACATATGACATCTGCAGAGCAAGCTCCCTCCCTCCCACACCAACCCACACACCCACACACCCACACGCACTCACAATCATACATCCACCCACACAAACAAACACATACTCCCAGTTGTCCATCAATGACCAGTGCATCACCCCTCTCAGGTCTATGCTGGGGTCTTCCATTGCCTGCACCACTTGTGGCATGTACGTGGCAATCATGATGGGCCGCACCGTGTCTGTGGGGTCGGGACACCCTGTCTCTGTGATGTACAGGGGCACACCCACAGCGCTATAGTGCTGCATGCCCTGTGGTGGGGGCGTGTCATGGTAGGACATCGTAGGACATCGTAAGATGGTGTACTTGATGTCGGTACAAAAGGCAAGCGCAGAAAACAACATATATATACACCCTGTTGTCATGCACAAGTACTGCATTTAATTAATTTGTTCAATTAACTAATGTACATCCCTGTATATGCATACATATACACCCTCTTCCCAGACACAAGTACTCCCTCACTTTACATTCCCAGTGATTATTATTATTATTATTCCTATTATTTCCCATACATCCCACCCACACACACCTCAAGCAGGCCAGGTGCATACAACGCATATCCCATAGTGGTCAACGTCTCCCCAGGGTAACATGCCCCTTGTAAATCCGCCCCCAGCACCATGCGGCTGTAGTAATTTATGCCAACCCAGTCACACAGGGGGCGTTGGGTGATGCTGCTCTCAAGAGCCCAGGATACTCGCTTATCTTCAGTACTTGGGTTCCTGGTGGGTGGATATGACCAGTGGGTATGACTTGTGGGTATGAGATGAGTAGTGGGTATGAGATGACTGTTGGGTATGACTGTTGGGTGAGGTCATGGGGAAAGAAACCATGCTGGTGGGTGGGTATGGCTTTTGGGTAATGAGGACATGGGAAAGGAAGCATGCTGAGGAGGAATGAGGGGAGGAGGTTCCACGCAACACAACAAACACACTGATACACTGGCGATGAACACATGAGAGGCAAACACACTGGAGTAAAAATCACACTGGAAACAAACACACTGGAAACAACCACCTCTGTATCCCAATACACACCAGTCGAATGTGCCCTGGACCAAAAACTCTCTTGTAATATTGTTTGCCCACGTGTGATCATTGACTGCTGCAACGTTGTGTGCATGCTCCCCACTGTCAGGCAAGGCAGACCACCGCATATAACTGTCCACCAAACCTATTCGAAGATGACCACAACCTGATGTGAAGAGGTGGTACATTGTGTGTGGTGTGAAGAGGTGGTACATTGTGTACTGTCGACAATGCAATCTGGCATAAAAAAAGAACACATGGTTATCACATGCATTGAATATCTTTTGAATATGCATACCAGGTTGAGCTTTCATGGCCTGCAGGGCTGCTGCATGTGCCTTGTACATATTGCCCAACACAACACCAGCCAACCTGAATATACAGGGGAAGCAAGGAAGAAGAGGGATGACCTTGTGCGTACATGTGCATGAGCGTGCTTATGTATACCACATGCATATGAATACCACATGCATATGAATACCACATGCATATGTATACCAAGCGTACATAGTCCTACCCCCCCTTTTCCACCTTTCACCCTACCGCTGTTCGTTCACTTTGGCTGGCGGGAAATCAGCAAATATCCATCCACAATTTGCCACCACATTGGCCTCATTAAAGGTTGCAAAGTAGGTGGCCTTGGTGCCATATTCTCTGTTGTTCAATGCAGGGGGGATTTGTTATGCTGGGGTGCTTGTTATGTAGGGGTACTACATGCTGCAGAGGGATATATGCCATAACAAGGGGCACTACTTTCTATGCACTACTCGTATATATACAATAATACAGGGGTGCTACTTTCTATAGATCAGCAAGGCATCCTGCAAGTGTATGGGTTACCATGATCCCAAGCACCTCCCAAGCACCTCCCAAGGACCTCCATACCCAAGCACCTCCTCTCATACCTTGCAGCAAAGGCAGCATACTCTGTAAACCAAGACACATTTTCCTCGTCTTCAAAACCACCAATATCCACAAACCAATCAGGCTCCACAAAGTGATGCAGGGTAATGAATGGCTCCATGTCGTTGCTACAGTAGTGTGTGTTTGTGTGTGTTTGTTTGTTTGTGTGTGTGTGTGTGTGTGAGAGAGAGAGAGCGAGAGAGAGAGAGAGAGAGTTAGAGTTTTGTGTGTGTATGTGTTTGGGTTGAGCAGCATGAGCATGAGAACACACATACCAAAGAGTAACAGTCCTGTACACATTATACCCTACCAACACAAAGATACACACACCTTTTTATGCAGTCAATGATTTCATGGTAACGGTCAACAGCCTGTTGGTCAATTATACCCTTTTCAGGCACTATTCTGCTCCATTCCATAGAAAAACGAAAAACATTGCTCCCCAATGATGCTGCCAATGCAATATCATGTGCATAATTGTCCCAGAAATTGCACGCAACACCACATCTATGTTGATTATGTTATGTCATTTGTTGTGTGGACATGTGGTGGACAGCGTGCACCCTGTGGATTGTTGTGTCCACAGCAAACAGCATACCGTGCACCATTTTTCACTCCTGGAGTGCCATCTGGCTTGATGTAATCCTCAAACCTGCTCCAGTTGGTGTTGGGGCCACCCCTGTGTGGTGTGGTTGGGGTCGGGGTGCTGCACAGACCAAGGGGGTATTGTACGTGTTGGTACTCGGGCAGCACGTACGAATTTTGGTAGACTGACATTGCCACACCACATAGGAATGGTGAATCACCCTGCGTGCTGATGCTAGCATGGCAGACAAGTAGTGCGGGGTGGCAGGATCTGGGGGGGAGTGTTGGCCTGCTGGTTGGGCATGGCCGAGTAACTTTGCATTTTTTGTTTATTGTTCATGATTTACCGCTTTGCAGTGTGTCGGGAAACGTGTAGAGCACGAACAGGGCGCTGCAAAAAACCCAAAGCGCGCATGATATCGTGATTGCAAGCTGATCACACAGTGTATTTGGCAGCAGATACCAACAAGCACACACCAACAGGTGGTTTTGGACACTTGATTTTCTAGACTAGCACATGATAAGGCAAATATTCAAGGTATAAAATTTGGAAAATAAAACTGCAATATAACACCTCGATCAACCACCACCGCCACACACTACAAGTGGTGCAATTTCCTACTCACACTGCTCTCCAACGACACACCCTCCGCACGCCACTCCTGCAGTGGCAACAGCTCCAATGCTGGCAGTTCCCTCGCAAAGTAGAGTGAGAGCAACGCACCACATGCCGCTGCTGTATAGCTGAGCATGTAAAACCCATCGGTCACCACCTGCGTGTATGTATATGACAAGCACATATGCACTGGCGGTGGACACACATGCCACACAGATACGCCCAACAATACATACCTCGCATGTCCCCCCCGCTAAGGTGCACATGTTGGTTGCTGCTGCTGCACTTCGGGTGGATGGGCACGCAAATGACCCCTCTACCCCCACACACCCTCGTGCAGTCAAGAAATCCATCAACCAGAACACCTGTGGTGTGCAGTGTGCACATGCAAGGTCAAGCAGTGACACACAGTAGCAGGGATGCCATGCAATCAACACACACACATCCCCACACACATCCCCACTGTATAGACATGCACCCACACACCTCCCCACACACATCCCCACTGTATAGACATGCACCCACACGCATCCCCACACACATCCCCACCCAGCATACCAACAGCTTGGGTACAATCACCCCCATATTGGATATCGTATTCAACAGTGTCAAATACGCCCCACCCATCGATGGATCACTTATTTTTGTATACAAACTCCCCATGGCCGTAAACATCAACGTGGACGTAAAACTCGTCACCAGTCCCAACACAGCGAGCATAGCAAAGTCCCTTGGGTGCTGTTGCAGTGACTCTGCCCCTAGTGGAAAACGAGCTACAAGAGCAGTCGTACCCACAGCGGTGACCAGGCGCAGGCGGTACCCCAGCAGCCAGGGCCTCGAGGGTGTCCCTGTGGTGGCCCAGCGGCCTGCGAGAAAGGCAGAGACGAGTTCACAGGGGAATTCAAGGAGTACCAGGCCTGCGAGTGCTTCTTTGGAGACGCCTTTTTCCAACAATTTGAGGGGTGCTGCCTGGATGTGGAGGGGGGGGGAGTGGTGATGATGATGATGATGATGATGATGATGATGATGATGATGATGATGATGATGATGACGATGATGTGATGATGATGATGACGATGATATGATGATAATGATATTATGGGGGGAAAAGCGGTGGTGCAATATTAAGGGAAGAAGCGTTGATGTGTTATTGAGTGTGTTGTGTATGCAACCATGTGCAATGTGTTGTCATGCAAACACACAAGGTGTATTTTACAATTCATCTGTTGCAATCCATACCGATTCAGCAGGCAGCATGCCAATTCGACATGTGAGTAGAAACAGACCCAATCGCTGCACAGCAGGCAATTTGACCACCCCCCACAGACTGGAATAGGCCTCTGTGAGCTCAAGTGATGCCAACTCTTCATCCTGTGGGGATTGAGGGGGTACTAGTGGAAAATACAGGGTGGGGATGTACAAGGGATGTACAGGGTGGGGGTATACAGGGATGTACAGGGTGGGGGTATACAGGGATGTACAGGGTGGGGAACAACGCTTAAGCAACAACACACACACATGCACACACATACCATTGCATCAGCTTCCCCACTCAGTTGCACAGGGCGTTCTGCTTTTAACACAGCCACAGCTGCAGTGATTATCAAAAATGACCAACCCCAAAACCTGTGGGAAGATCAGGAAGATCAGGAATGAAAACATGAAAATATCAAAATATGAAAATATGCACATACATATGTAAGCCATATACGTATGCAGGTAATATACACAGGAAATGCATGTCCTCATACAGGAAATGCATGTCATCATACAAAAGCGCATTTGTAACTCATCACACGAGCAATATACACATACATGCCATAGTACCACACTCCTCCCACACCACATACACACTCCTCCCACACCACCCACACATACCGTACATAACCAGCAAGGGTCAACAGCCCCACATCTGATGGCGTTGACCGAAAATAGGTATTGCAAAATGAAGGATCATTCAATGCGAGGAACACTGTGAATGATAGGAAATACCCAATGTTCATTCCCACAGTCTGACATGTGCTTGCCCACCTGTGTGGGGGGATGCGTGGTTGGTGCTGGTGGGTGGGATGCTAGGATGGATTTGCAAGAAGGTGTGTTGTTGGGTGGGATGGGTGGGATATATTGCAAGGAGGCGTTGTGCTCGACATAAGATGCCTCTGACGCGTGCACACATTATCACACGCATTCCACTTCCCCCCCCACACATTCAATTCCTCTCCCCCCCCACATGCATACCCCCAACACCCTCATACCCTATGTTGCGTTTACTCAATAGTGTCAGGGCCCACCCGTCGACAGCAATGTCCTGTGTGGCAGCCAGTAACACAGCCACAAAAAACAGCAAGGTAATGCCCACAATATCACCCGCCTAATGTGTGTTGGACACATGGTATATGTGAGTAGGACACATTGTGTGTTAGTGCATAGGACATGGTGTGTGTGAGTGGGACATGGTGTGCGTGAGAAGCACATGGTATGTGTGAGAAGCATAGTTCACAACATGGATACATCCAACAACCACATGGGTACACTCAACATCCCCACCACCAGCAGCATCACCATCACCAGCAGCATCACCACCACCCTCCCCACCATCAACCCTCCTCCCCCTACCTGCAGGCGCCCCTCGAGCCATGTTGCCCCACCAATCATCAGCACTGCACTCAACCCTTGCATGGGTATGATCCATGATTTGCGCCTGCCCAGGGCAGTTGAATAGACACTATCTACTATAGGGGACCAGAGGAGTTTAAAGGAATAGGGGTAGGCTGCTATGCTGAAAAATCCTATTTGTGTGTAACTTGCATTGCTTTGTAGGAGGAATGGCCTGTGTGGTGGTTTTGTGTGTGTGGGTGTACAGGGTGTGTTGTGTATGGCAGGGGTGGAAGGTGTGTGTGTGTGTGTGTCTGTGTGTCAATTTGTTGTTACCCAAAAACCCCCCAAACCCATATGCTTATTGTTGTGTGGATGATGCGTGGTGGGTTGTAGGTAGCAATGCACCCACACGACCATACAGTGAGCATCGCCCACCTCCCCAGACACCCCTCCGCCTCCCCAAAAAACATACATGCTGCCCATGGTGAGCCCCAGTGGCACCCCCTGCATCATGTAGAGCACCACAAGCAAGAGCAAACTGCCAGCTTCATCCCACAGTGTCAAGTCCTGTGTGACATAGGGATAGGTGTAGACTCGGGTATTTACAAGATCAAGGGGAAGATGGGTATCTATAAAGATGGGTATCTATAAGAGAGATGATCAAGGAAAACACAAACAGCACCCCCCTTTTCCGCACGTATCGCATACCTTGCTGAGGGGCATAGCAGCAGCAGCGGCAGCATGTGCAGAGTAGCCATTCACAGAGGGTTGTTTGCTGGGCGCTCGTGAAGAGGGAGGGCTAGCACCTTGCTCTGAACTGGACAGGTCGGTGCTTAGCAAACGACTGGTCTGTCGTGTGGTCACCATCAAAATCGAAAATCAAGCGGGTTGTGGTATATGTTACATTGACGTGTGGTCTTGCTGTGAAGTGTTGGGGCTTGAATGAGCACCAAGTGTGGTGCCAGGACTGTGGCTGCGATGGAAATAAGCGGATGATGCTGAAAGTATCCTCTGTACGTGTTTGTGATAGCAGATATGACTTGCTGGTGATACTGCAGTTGTGTACGAGGAAGCGTTTTGTGAGAGTATCGCAAGAAAACAATGAAAACAATGAATTATGTTGACCATTAACTACAGTAGTTGTCCAATACTATCCTTGGGTTGTATAAGTTCTATATAGGTGCAGTGTAGCAAACATGTGCTGGTGCAAATAATGATGTGCATTGCGCCCAATTACAGTGATGATGATGCGGTGATCATCAGCATCTAGTTTTGTTGCGACAATGGACACGTTTGTGTCCCCTGGTATGTGCATCTAGCAGCATAGTATGACCATATACTACACAATGTATATCACACAGCAAGCAAAAAGCGCACGACAGGCTGCATCGCCTTGCTTGCCATCAGATCTCACCGCATCACATACCCTACACACAGTGGGGGAATGGGAAGCGTGTGGAGATGCATTCTACTTGCGAGAGGAGCTCTATCCACTCGACTGGCAAGACACAGTGCACCTTGAGGAGATGCGGTGCGTGTGTCTCTCTCGTACACACACGAAGCCACAGAAACAACACGCATTGATCACCATCCCACACACCCAGAGTTGCATGTGCACCATATAGTGGCCCCATCGCAATGATACGTGATGACCGTCAGCTCGTGACTGTGCGCAGTGCCGGTGGGGATATGCGACCTGTGTTGCGTACATACAATGCAGCTGGTGTGCTCTTGGGCACGAGTGTGTGGGAAGGGTATGTGTGTGTGGGGGGGTCATTGGCCGTGTTGAGTGTATTTGATAGTATGGTACTTGATGGGAATACATCACAGTAATAACACACACAACAAGAACAACACACAAGGACACCCACACAACAACAACAACCCTACACACCCCACACAGGGCCACCATTGCATTTCTTGGGTGGACATCTTCCCACCAGCTTCTCGTCATGGATAGCCAGGGGCTGGTGGCTGTGTACAGTCCCTCCTGTGAGCGAATGTTGACTGGGTTTTCATGTGGGGGACAAGTTGATGAGCAAGGGGTTGCACGGGTGGTGCTCTGGCAGGATGGTATGTGTGTATACATGTGGGGGGTGGGGTATGTTGTGTGTGGATTATGTCAACATGGAATAGTCAACATGGAATAGTCAATATTGGATACACCTCCTGTATGCACCCTCACATCCTCCCCCTTGTATGCACCCTCACATCCCTCCCCTTGTATGCACCCTCACATCCCTCCCCTTGTATGCACCCTCACATCCTCCCCCTTGTATGCACCCTCACATGCCCTTCCTATATGCACCCTCACATGCTCCCCCTCTGTACACCCTCTATAAACTCTAAACCCTCTATACACCCAATCACAGTGCTCATGGTCATGACACATAATAGTGTAGTATGGCTGATTGATGTCAATTTTGATGATGTGCGCCCCCAGCGTATGTTTGACCCTGGGTTGCAGACACCCCCTCAAGATATAGCTGTCTTACCTGCGACTGCTACAACATCCGGTGTGCATGAGGTGGGTGATGATGACACTGTGAGGGGGTGATTATGATTCTGTGAGGGGTGATGATGACACTATGTGTGGGTGATGATGACACTGTGAGGGGGATACGGAGGAGGAGGGTGTGTTGTTGATGTACTTGGTTTGCCACATACATGCTGTGTACATACTTTCCTTCTGTCCCCTCTCCTTTCCCATCGTCCACCCCCCCTCTCCTTTGAAATCCTCCGCCCCCCCCTCCCCTTTCAAGTCCTCCGTAACTCCCCTCTCCTTTCACACCGCATGGCAGGTGCTGCTTGCAGTAGAGGACACCATCCTTGTCATCACCAATGATGCAGCACACGATACCCGGCTTGCTGTAGGAAGTCCACTTGTGAAGCTTGCCGTTGCTCCCAATGGGCAGTTTGTTGCTGCATTTGCTGCTGATGGACGGTTGCTGGTGTGGGTATCTGATTTCACCAACGTATGCGGTGTGGGGGGAGGGGGGGGATTGTGGGTGTTTGCGTGTGGGTGTTGTGTGTGGGTGTTGTGTGTGGATGTACTTGTGAGTGTTGCTCTTACAGCCCATACTCAATTGAGCATACTTGATCATCGTATATGCCACCCACACGCCCAGCATGCATCCCCCCACACCCACCCCTCCAACACACCCACCCCCCAAAAACAACCACCCCCCCCAAAACAACCCCTCACAGCCTCAGCCACTCAGTGAGTATGCAACAGGCCTCACCACCCCACCTGAGCACCTCGCATGGTGTAGTACACATGGTGTTGTTCTCATAAGTGGCGACATGCTCATCCTGGTGGGTCCATTTGGGGACATGCTGCAGCAACATGTATGTGGTGTTTATGTGGTGTTCATGTTGTGTCTATGGGGGACAGCTGTTGTGTGTGTATGTACGTATAAGTACACACATGCATGCACTTTCATCAAGTATACGTCAACACCCACCACCCCCTGTATTTTGCCACATACATCAACACCCCCTTTATTTTCACACAGGTGGACCCCCCCTGTTTCATTCACCCTGAAGTGGATGGGGTGCGTCTCATCATGCCATCATCACATGCCTTGCTGCAGAGGGTTCCGGATGCACTGCAACAGGTTTTCAGCCCTGGCTCTACTGCACCTGGTATGTATGTACGGGGGAAAACAATCTTCTACAAGAAGGGGCGTAGAGGGTTGTAAAGGGGTTCAAAACGGGTTGTAAAGGGGTGTGATGGGATTCTAAAGGGGTATTATAATGGGGTGTAAAGGGGTATTATAATGGGGTGTAAAGGGGTATAGAGGGCCTGACTGACACCATGTACACATACCTATAGCCAAGTACACCTCACACCAAATACACCTCACATCCGGTACCTCAACACACACCAGGTGCATTGCTTCTAGATGCACGCAAGCTGTTTGATGCACATTCCCCAAGAGCAGATGAGGTGTTGAGGAGCATTGCTGGGCAGCTTCCGGATGCGGTGCACACGTGTGCTGATGCAGCACTAGCAGCACACGACCCCATTGTGCAGTCTGTGCTACTCAAGGTGTGTTGTTGGGGGTATATTGTGCCGTTGAGATGGTGTTGAGATGGATTGAGATGCGATGGGATGGTGTTGAGGTGGTTTGTATCCGTTGCAGCTCTGCTACGCATCACCTCAACCAATCACCACTCTACCCCCCAACCATATCCCATGAACAACCCAACCAGGCTGCATGTTATGGTGTTGCTTTCTGTGCACCCGGAAGCTTCCCCAGCCTCCGCCTCGCCAAGGTGGCACACACCCTGCGCGTGCTGCGCGCGCTCCGGGGCACGTCTGTGGCCTGGCCTCTGTCAGCAGGGCAGCTTGAGGCACTGGGTGATGCTCCTATGCTGCAGCTGCTGACTCAGCGGCGTCATCACTTGCTGGCGATGCGTATTGCGGAGCAGCTGGGGGTGCCTCGGGACAAGGTGGGGATTGTGGTGAGGGTCTGTGACTGAGGTGTTGTGTGTTTGTGTGTGGTATATTTGATAGCCACAGGGTTGTATTGGTATCAAGCCAGTGTTTCGATGGAGCATATACCATTGTACCACACTGTAGTTAACTTTTATTGCACGCATGCACTGGATTCATATCCCCCCCCCCCCCCCCCCACACAATTTTCATATATTCTCATACGCCCCCTACACCCCCACCCTGCAGATTGTAGAGCATTGGGCATGTTGCAAGCTGGCATCCAGCCCCGACCTAGCAGATGAGGAGTTGTGTGATGTGTTGGTCGCTAAGCTCTCTTCAGTACAGGGGGTGCGGTATGCTGCAGTAGCCACCAAAGCAGAGGAGCTGGGAAGAAGGGGGTTGGCTGCGTTGTTGTTAGATCAAGAGCAGGTCGCGAGTGAACAGGTGCCGCTGCTGTTGGGGCTGCATGAATATCAACGGTATAAGGGGAGAGGATGTGTGTGTGTTTGGTGTGTGGAGGGTGGGGCGGGGGGATACAAGTAATATTGGTATTGTTCTCACCTTCTTCTTGTTGTGTATGTATTTCATTGGCTCTGCATGTGTGTTTGTGTTTTGTGTGCATGTATGCAAATATGCATGATGCATCATAGACACACCACACATCCTTCCCCTCCATACGCACACACATCCTTCCCCTCCACATACACACTCCAAGGTCCCTCTCAAAAGCAAGCAACAGTGGGGACCCTGACCTCGTCTACCTAGTCCTCTTTCACCTATACCGGGCCCTCCCACTTCAAGAATTCCTGGCACTGCTGTCCAGTCGTCCCTATGCCCGTAACCTGTTTCTTTCCTATTGTAGGAGACAGGAGCCTGCTCTGTTGGAGCAGCTGTACATGGCGATGGGGCTTCATGAAGGGGTTGCGGAAATGAAGGTGTGTGTGTTTTTGTGTGGGATAGGTGGAGTGTGGAGGGTGTTGTGGAGGGCGTGGAGTGTGTGGGAGTGTAGTGGTTGTGTATGTGTGTTTTGGGTGTGTATTAAGGGTGTGTATGCATAGGGTGTGTGTATTGAGGGTGTGTATGCATAGGGTGTGTGTATTGAGGGTGCGTGCATGTATAAAATGCGTGTACGATATGTATGCAGTATATGAATCACACCATCCTATTCAGTACCCCAAACACCCCGCACACCCCAGGTCATTGAGGCGTTGACCGTGGCAGATGTTTTGACCAATCACAAACCAGACACACGACCACGACCACGGGATGTGGTCAACGTGGAGGTCATTGGACTGTTGACCAGAGCAGCGGAATTGTACACACAGGTACAAGGGTTTTCTTTGTACACAACCCCTCTCCTCTCACCTCACTTCCCTCTCTTTTCCCTCACTCCCCTCTCTTTCCCCCCCTCAGAGTGACCAGCATGGGTTTCATGCCAAGGCTGCTGCTGACTATGCAAGACTGAGGCGCCTGCAGGGTGAATTAGAGGCTGACACTGGGCAACTGGGTATACTGGGGAGGAGCGTTGCAGATACGGTATGGTGTATGCATCAATATTTCTCATGCACACCATCTCATACCCACCACATACCTCACCCACCACCCCACCACATGCACACCACCCCACACATACCTCATCCACACATACCTCACCCGCACATACCTCACCCGCACATACCTCACCCGCACATACCTCCCACATTCCTTGCCCACCACCTCACCTCGCCTCCCACATACCTCATTCACCTCACACAGGTCAAGCAGTGCTTATTGTTGGGCAATGCACGTCTGGCTACCAAGGTGAAGCAGGAATTCAAAATGAGTGATCGTGCATTTGCATGGTTGCGTGTACAAACACTCGTGAAAGCCAAGGATTGGGAGGTGTGTGTGGTGTGAGTGAAAGTGTGTTTGTCATGGTCTGTGGGTGCATGCATTTGTGTGACTGTGCATATATGTGATGCATGATCATGTGTGCGGGTGTGTAAACACTACACACCCATCATACAATACAACAATACATACAATACACACATCATTCAATGCACCCATTATTACAATACACTCAGGGTCTTGATCAGTTGGCTAGGGATAAGAAAGCATCTTCTATACCAATAGAAATGTTGATACAATACGCCAAGGAACATCATGCACCCACACCTGCTGTGTCGAGGTATAAACCCTGTGTGATATGAGCATGACATCACGTTATCACATTACACCATCACACCACACCATCACACCATCACACCATCACACCATCACATGATCACACTATCACACCATCACTTACCCTATCATCACACTATCTCCCCAGGTTGATTGCACGTATACCAGACCCCAGGCGGAGGGCGGAGGAGTATGCTGCAGTGGGTGTGTTTCAAGAGGCAGCAGAAGCAGCAGCAGCAGGGCGTGACATCGACTTGCTGGACCGCATACAAGCGTCTGTGGGTGCTGGCTCACCACTGGCACTGGCAATCAACCAGATTCGTGACCGCATGCAGGCTGGGCGGTGAGCACCTCCTCCCCTTGAGGAGGTGAGGTGGGGCGTCATCATGATGTGTAGAAAAACATAGACTTTTCTTTGCACATGTGACAAAAGCGTCTCCATCAACAATCGCAATCAGCTGGATACCGTGTCAATACTCAACCACAATCACGCATATAGATAGCTGAGCAGAATTGCCATCAACCAACCCTAGCGATTTGTGTTTCGTACGACACTGTATATACCCACACATACCAAAATCATGGGTGATTATGAAATCAAGGGGCAGGATTTCCTGGCCAAAGCAGACAAGAAGCTCAAGGGGATGAGCTTCTTCGGCAACAAATACGAAGATGCAGCCGAGTTGCTGGAAAAAGCAAGCAACAACTTCAAATTGGCAAAGAATTGTACGTGTGGAAATAGGTGGATGGTTTTGATGGCAACTCGTGATTGGTTTCGCACATGTGGATGTTCCCGCCTTGATATCAGGGAGCGCTGCGGGTGACACATACAAGCGCCTGGCAGACGTGCAGATCCGCCTGGACAGCAAGCACGAGGCAGCCACAGCATATGTAGAGGCCGCCAAGGCCTTTCTCAAGGTGGACCACAAAGGTACACGGGGTGATGATGGTGAAGATGTGATTACGATGTTGATGGTGCCACACCACATCAACATCAACACCCACAGCGGCAATTGCAGCGTTGCATCAGGCAGTGCAGTTGTACACAGACATGGGACGCTTGACTATGGCAGCAAGGCAGCTGCGGGTACATATTTTTTGGGTTGCATGTGATGATGAATGAATATTATACACACCTATTATACACACTAATCCCCCCACAGGAGATTGCAGAGTTGCAGGAGAAGCAGGACAACAAGGAGGTTGCTATTGAATTCTATACACAAGCAGGGGATTTGTTTGCTGGGGAAGAAAGCACTGCTGATGCAAACAAGTGTCGACTCAAGGTTGCACAGTTTTCAGCAGAATTGGGGAAGTACCAACAGGTAGGTTTGTGTTTTTGTGTGTTGTGATGCTGTTGTACCTGTGCGTTGTTACTACTGTGTATTGTTGTTATTGTGTATTGTTGCTGTTGCTACTGTGTATTGTTGCTGTTGTGCCTGTGTATTGTTATTGTATTGTATTGTGAGCAAAACCTATGCTTTCTTGCATGTAGACACACACCAGCTCCACGCATCCACCCACCAGCATCCCACATCCAAACACACACATCCAAACACAAACCCTTTGTTTTGTGTCACTTCACACACACAGGCAGTGGATGTGTATGAGGACATTGCTCGTGGGTGTGTAGACAACAATTTGCTCAAGTACAGCGCCAAGGGGTACTTGCTGAATGCCGGCATATGCAGACTATGCAGTACGTGTGTGTGTGTGTGTGGTGGTGGTGTGTGTGTGGTGGTGTGGGTGACAGTGTGTGTGTACATGGTATGTATGTGATGGATGCAGTGCGTAGTATATGTGATGGATGCACGCATGTGGGTGTGGGGATGCTCGCACCACATACATCCCTGCACAACATGGTGTACAATTCTGTAACATGCTCAATATACAAGACGCACCATATACATATACATCATATATAACACCCACAGCAAATGATGTATGGGAGGTGCGTGCTGCATTGGACAAGTATTGTGAGATTGATCCAAATTTCCAAGCCACACGAGAAGAGAAATTGCTGCGGGTAGGTTTATGTGTGTGTATTGTTGTTGCTGTAGTACTGCTGTTGTTGCTGAGTGCTGTGTGCTGCTCTTGTAGGTGCTTGGTTTTATGCATGCAGCATGGCACACACGTCCAACCACACACACATACATACAGACATGTTTTTTTTAAAACATATCCCCCCCCCCCCCCCACTCTCAGGATGTGTGTGATGCAGTGGAGGAAGGTGACACAGACAAGTTTCAAGATGTGGTGGCTCAATTTGACAGCCTCACGCGATTGGACGCATGGAAGACCACACTGCTGTTGCGGGTGAAGAAGCGCATACCCGAGGGAGAAGAGGTGTCTCTTGCGTAATACCAGAGGGAGAGCAAGTGCCGTATCATGCTGACGGCATGGTGCTGAATGTGGTGCACGAAAATAAAGGGATGTTGTTGCGTGTACACGAGGATGGTGTTTTGAGTATGGTGTCTTTTCGTATCATTGCAGGACCGGGTTGATGTACCAATGATGCTCCTTGTTGACTCAAGAAGAACCTCGAGTGTGGTGCATACCAAAAGTGTGTGTGCTGCGATGGTGTGTGGGCAATGCAGTGTTGCTGTTGCTGCGTGAAGCATTGTAATGATGTACTGTGTGTGCGAAAAGGCAATTACAAAACCACCAATACGGTAACCTGTGAAAAACACAAGCAGAGAAAGCAACAAAGAACAAATTCGAGAGGTGGACACTCAAACGATACCCCGATGTTACAGTTCAGGCAGGTGGTGGGGGTGGGCCAGCTGGTGTTGACCCCCCCTGCTTATTCTTTCTCAACATGGGAATCGTGATACCCAATGCTATGCCGAGTGCAATCACCAGAAACAGAATAAACACCGCACACATTATTTTCCTGCCACTTTTCTGGTACTTTTTCGCTTTTTGCAATTCCCGGGTGCCTGCCTCTACATATTCCGCACTGCGCTGCACTTGTGCCTGTGTGAGGGTGCATGATGTGAGGGTGTGCAGGCAAAGCAACAACCCCTCTGTTGCCCCCACCATGGTCCTCTTGGTGTACCTACCCACATGCACCCCTATGGTGTACCTACCCGTACACACCTCCCCCCTACACACCTCTATGTTGTCAAGTAGGTGTCCCTGTGTCTCTACCAATACTGCCATGTCTAAAAACACCTGATGCAAATCCTATAGGGGATTGAGTTTGAGGTGTGTGGTGTGTGTGCAAATACGCATATGTATGGTATGTAGCAAATGCAAAACAGTGTGTATACACATGTGCATCATGCATGTCGCAACAAGCGACAGTACTTTTGCATGAAAATCATAAAACACACCAATAGTGATTTCTCAAGGGCTTGTACTGCACCATGTCGTTCTTGTATCTCTGCCAATGTGTCCAGTACCTGCAGTTGGGTGGTGAGGGCATGGTGAGGACACAACGTAGTGTATACAAAGTATTGCACACTGTACATGCTCATCACACAACACCACATACATATCCACGTCCTTGCTCCAGCATCGCCTTTTGAAAAATCGTCTCTGCATCCCCACTCTCAATAAGTCGCTCTATATCATCCTCTTTTGCTGCCTTGCCTGTCACAGTAAACACCCTGCGCTCCACCACCTCCCTGTACTCTTCCTGTAGGCGGACCCGGAGCCCTGCAAACTCCTCCACCCCATCACGGAGACGTTTTCTGAGGGCAGCGGTGATGGTGCTGCGGGTACGTTCACTGCTGCTGCCTGGGCCACAGCCCTGGGTGGGGCGTGGGTGGCGGGTGGGGCGTGGGTGGCGGGTGGGGCGTGGGTGGTGGGTGGTTGAGGTGCAGGTGGGTGGGTGGGTGTTTTTGGTTTTTTCGGGAGGGGAAAGAGATTGGGGGGGGGGATGTTGCAGTGGGCATGTGTATGTATGTGTGGTGGTGGTGTCGTATACAACTTGATAATGGTGGGCAGGTATAGACAGGGTATAGGCAGGCGTGGTATGGATGGGTACTTGCTAGTGGATATACAAAACCGCATGTGCTACCCAACTTCCCTTCTGTACTTTACAACCCCCCCCCCCCTCCCCCCCCCGCAAAAACATACACACACGCAAAAACACACTCCATCATCTAGATGATTGAGTGCTCACCGGTTGTTGCGCAGCGCGTGTGTTGGCTTTATCAAGTGCCTCGAGCTTTGCTTTGGCAGTGTGTGCTAGTTTTTGTACTTGATCGATATCAGCCTGCATTGCTGCCTGGTGGGGGTATTGTATGAGTATTGTGTGGATATTGTGTGTGTGGGTATTGCGTGTGGCGGTATTGTGTGAGTATTGTGGGGGTATTGTGGTGCAGTATATGAGGGTATTGTGTGTCCACAGTATATGCCTGGGCATACAAACACCATAAAACAGAGCATTCATATAACACACTGCACACAACCCCCCTAACCCCCCACCCGTTATAACCTTGGCAGCCTTGACATATACAACATAGACATCATATACAACATGTGCAACGTATACAACATATACAACATATACAACATATACATCATATACAATGCACTATACACACACACAAGGTACTGTCCCCTACCTTGGCAGCCTTGACATCTTCTGTACGAGTCACAAACTTGCTGCGCTCATGATGCTCCTCTACTGCTTGCTGCTTGTCAGCGATGAGCATGAGCAGACCCTGTCATGTGTGTGAGAGAGTGAGATGGGGAGAGGGGTGGTGCGTGTATGGATGTATGGATGGTGGCGATGAGTGGTGCAGTGTTGGATGCAAGGTTGACCCATTTCTACACATGTATCATCACTATGCAGTGCATTCAGCACAGTATATTCAGTACATGCTCACCTTGATGGACTCCACGTCTGCGAAAAATGCATCAAGCTGTTTATCAGTGCCTAGTTGCGGCGGTGCCGCTGGTGCTGATGACGGTGCCGCGGGGGTGTCTGCTTTGCGACCGAGCACAGACCTGCGCTTGCTCTTGGGCGCTTGCTCTGGCTCTGCTGGAGCTGCTGCTCCATTGGCAGCGTCTACATCAATTTGTACTGCGACGTGCTCATCCTGTTTTGGGAGGGGGGAATGTGTAGCACAAGATGTGTGGGAGATAACATGTGGCGTGTGGTGGCGTGTATGTGCCCATCATACCACCTTGACGAGGTCTAGAATGTCACGCATTGTGACTGCTTGCTACAGTGTTTCTGTCTGTGAATGTGTCAATCCAACGACGATGCTTCTGCCGCTGCTTCTGTTCCTCTTCGTCCACTGCTGCTCACAACATGCGAATCACCAAGCGCCTATCACCGTGAAAACGTTTCACCTTCTTTCCAACAAGCAATCCTCAACCAGTCAGTTGACTATGTTCCACATCCGTTACTCAAGTGCAGAGAAACCGCTCTCAACGAGTGTACACAAACAAATGCAGCTTTGTTCTCAACGGTATGCATTTTTTTCCCCACACAACAAACGCTCACTCACAAACACTCAAAACCATCATAGACGCACCCACGCTCCATCACACACAACACTTATGAAACCTCTGCAGTGCCAGACGAAAAGCCTGGTGCAAGGTATCGGTACTGCCCATCTGCACCAATCCCAAAGCCCTTGGGGTCTGCAAACACGTTTTCAAGCAGCTGCCCACGGTCGGGCTTGGGCGATTCTTCTGCAAAGCGCACGCTCTCCTCCACAATCTCCTCCACCTCCTTGTCAATGGCCTTGATCTCCTCCTCTGTGAAAATCTTGTTGTCCAGCATATACTTGCGGAACTGGGGGATGGGATCACGAGCCTGTGTGTTGGGGGGGGCATGTGTTGGATGTGTTATAGGTGTACATGGTATGTCCCTATGCACGCTAAAAAAAACCACTGTCCATGGTGCTGCACCATCCCCACTATCCCCCTGGGTGTATGTACCCACCCACCAACACACCCACCACATACACCAACCCCCCCCATACCGCATAGTGATCCTTTTCCTCCTTGGTGCGCAACTCATCGGGGTCTGCCAACGAGTGGCCACGGAAACGATAGGTCTCTGCCTCAATCAGCGTAGGGCCATCACCACGGCGGGCACGTGCAATTGCTTCTGCTGCCACCTCACGAACCTGTTGTGGAGTGTTTGGGTGTGGGTGTGCTTGTACATGGTTGGGTGTGCTTGTACGTGGTTGTTCCGCAAACATCATGCCATCAGCGGTCAACATCACCACATCCCCCACATTCCCCCCATCAATACCTTCATGACGTCCATGCCGTCCACGAGCACACCGGGCATGCCAAATGCGGGCCCCTTTTTGTAGATAAAGGGCTCCTCATCACCCAGCGTGGGCCCTGTTGCGCGCATGTGCTGCATGCCAATTGCCCACTTGTTGTTTTCCACCACAAATATGCATGGGAGCTTGTACAGGGATGCCATGTTGAGGCACTCATAAAACTGCCCCACATTGCACGTGCCATCACCGAAAAAGTTGACGCTGACTTGGTCGGCAGTCTCATCACCGAGGGATCGACGTCGGTAGGCAACCTGGAATGCTGCACCCAGGCCCACAGGAATCCCCTCACCAATAAACGCATATCCTCCCAACTGTTGTTGTTGTTGTTGTGGTGGTGGTGGTGGAAGAATTGTGGTGGTGGATGTGTGTGAAAGATACAACCACAAGGAAGATGTGTAATGCATACAAGCACAGTACCCACTACGTACCACGCCATGCTTTTGCGAAAACATGTGCATGGAGCCACCCTGACCACGGCACAACCCGGTCTTCTTCCCAAACAGCTCTGCCATCACCTCACGTGCAGAGCATCCCTTGCTGAGGGCATGCACGTGGTCACGGTAGGTGGAGCACACATAGTCATCCTGACGGAGTTGACGAATGACACCTGTTGACACAGCCTCCTGCCCGCTGTACAAGTGCACAAACCTGAGGAAGGGTGTTGGTTGTGTGAGGTGTGTCCAAGGAAATTGTGCAGCCCACCACCTCGCCGTACCCAAACATCTTGCCACGGTAGTACATTTGTGCACACATCTCCTCAAACTCCCTGCCCAACATCATGTCCTTGTATGTATCAGCAGCAATTTCCTTGGACAGTACGCTCTGCTTGGCACCTTTGACGGATGGTGCAGCAACAGTGCTGGCAGCATTGGCTGTCACATCTCGCTTGGTCTCCGTTTGCGAAGCCTTGGAGCCTTTGTTAATGGCCAATACATGCGTTTTCAAGGGCCTAGAGCTGGGCACATTCGCTCTGCTCGCCTTGTGCTGCTTGAATCCGCCAAGAGCAGTGTTTGCATGGAACAAGCTTGTTGCCATGGTCGTGGCGATCCGGAGCTCGTGGGAGCGTGCGACGAGCCCTAGTGGTTTTTGGTTGCTAGTTTGGGGTCTAAATGGGGTCCAACTATGAAAATGTAACACAGCTCTAATGAAAGAATGATATTGATGGCTGTGATAGCTGGCTTCAACGCACCGGTGGTGGTGGTGGTGTTTGGTGGTGTTTGGGGAACAGTGTTGGATGCACGCCTTGTGATCACCCCCTAATCAATATATCACACCTTCTACACATCCACATTAATTTTACAAGGGTTGTGTTCACACAGGTGGAGGTGCCTCAGGGGTGCCTGTGGGTCGCAGCGTGTTGTGACAAGGCGCTGCATCACCTCGCAAGGAAACATCCAGCAACAAAACACACCATCACCAAGTGACGCAAAGTTGCGCTTTTTTATGCGAGTGTTGATTGAGACACAAGGGGCGTTGAGACGCATGCAACAGCATACTTTACAACCAACGTATAAATGACATGTAAATGAACTGCACGAATCGTGAGCTACGTATTGCTTAGAGTACGATCACAATCGATTAGATAACAATAGCGTACTTACGGTGCCGATACATCTCGTGTGCAACCCCACATGTATATGCAAAACCCAACGCCCACTAGTATGCGCACCTCGACACGCAATTGATACCGCCCTATAAACAACAGAACCCCTTAACCCCTCGACTGTTGAGCATTAAACCGACAGCATGTGGTTGACACACAAATCCCTGACCTTGCTCCTCATAACGAGCCTATTTCATCATTGTAGCGCGGCATTCAACAAAAAGTCCTCTACCAAACACCATCAGAATGATGCCATGGCGGCATTTGTGCGTTCCTCACTGCCAGGACCTTGGGTAGAGCCATGGGAGATGCCGCGCGTCGACACCTGCTTGCCGCAGTTGACCCTCATTGGCGCCAACAAGGCTGGTATCCTGCCATGGTATTGGTATGCACGCCTTGGCTACCATCCAGCACTGATGGTGAGCAAGGTGGAAAACATAGAGTACTTTACCGTCAAGTACAATACAAGCATGACGCTGCACAAGTACACCAAACTCTTTCCACGCATTTGCAAGCGTGACATTCCAATTGAAGGTGTGTTGGTGGGGTTGCTACGCACCATCACCTCAACAACCACCACAACAACAATAACAACCATTATCTTTCGACAGACAAGTGCAGCTTGGTGCCTGAAGATGCCACACGACCTGTGGCCATCCGTGCAGACGCCAGCCCCCACTACCTGGCCAATCCACTGGTGCCTGCACGCATCCAAGAACATCTCCCGGACATGCGCTTTCTGGTGATTCTCCGCAACCCAACCCACCGCACTGTGAGCCAATTTAATATGTTTTGGCAATTATCCAAAATTGGCCAGCTGTGCCTCAAGGGACAGGAATGCAATTTTAGTCCATGGAACTCAAGCAAGTCCACTGTGCAGGTATGTTGGGGTGTATTACACAGGGGCATGCTGTTGATATCATATACGTGTATTGATCAACAACATCACAACAGGAAATCAAGCAGCATTATCTACGTGACTTGCATATGCTTGCAGATACGCTGACCACTGAATTGGGGGCTTGCTATCAACGTGACTTTCGCAATACGTGGGACATGGTCATGGTACGTGTGGATTTGTACAGAACCGTGCTACAATGTGTGGTCTATAGGATTGTTGTTGAATTAAAGGCATCGTATTTACACAACAACCCCACAGGATTGTCTGCAGCTCCGCAACAAGACCAACGCAGAAGTGCACGGCATCCTGGACCGGGTGAGCTTTATATGGTATAGCATGTATGCAGACCAAATCACGTGGTGGTTTCGACACTTTAAGCCTTCACAGTTTTTGATATGGTCGTCTGTCGACTTTCATCACGTATGTTGGGTACCATATTAACAACATGGTCAACAGTGCAACCACACCCACTTGTCACCACCACAGAACCCCGAGGCACACATGTCGCAATTGGTGGAGTGGCTGGGGCTACCATTGCAGGACATCAACACAGAAGTGAAGCTCAGTCGCACCATTGGCAGCGCCATGTATATTAGCAAAATACCAAAGGATCTTGTGGCAAAGCTCAACAACTTTTACAAGCCCCACAATGAGCGGTTATTTCAGGTATGTGTAAGTGAATATGTGTGCCTCAAGATTGCACACACCACATTGGTCCACCCCACCCCCAGACGCTGGTCAAGAAGGGGTTTTCCATCACGGCGCAGAAACTGCGCAGAGACTTCAAGTAGGCAGCCTATACTTGCGCACTCTCATAGCCGTGTCATGCACTGGTGATGCACTGGGAATTTGATTCATGATTAGAAGTTGGAAGTTGACCGAATGTGTACTTCTGTTTTTCTGCTTTTTCTTCTCCATTAACAAACCGTAACAGTGCAACTCGCAAATACAACTCGTAGCAGCGTCCACAGCACGCACATCCGTAACAAAACCCACAACAGCATCTGCATCACACATCATGATCACCATTGGCGTGGACAAATTAGCCTTGGGGCTGCTGCATGCCGTGTATACAGCTACAAAAAGCAACTCTAACAAACAGGCGTCGGCACAAAACGGCGCTTTCGTTTCACCCTACTCGTGTGCATTGGCACTTGCCCTGGTGCTCAAGGGCGCCCAACCAGCCAGCAACACTGCCAGGTGCGGGTTGTAGACATGAATCCATCTGCAATATCACCTGCAAACAAACACCCACACACAACAGGCAGCTCATTACCATGCTCTCGGGCAAGGAGGACGACCGCAACACTGCAGATGCCATGTCCAAGGATGTCACCCGCATCATGCACGCTGTGCAAGCAGATAACAACCCGAGCAACGGCCTCACCATTGCAGTGGCCAATAGTGTATGGGCAAAACCATCCCTCCCATTTAGAAAGGAGTATGTTGCACGCGTACACAGCGTGCTGGGCGCCACTGCCCAACAGCTCACCAGTGCATCGGTGGTCAACGACTGGTGTGCAGAACAAACACATGGGAAAATCACCACTATTGTGGATGATGACACCGTGGCTTCTATGGATGCGATTTTGGTAAACGCCCTGTACTTTAAGGGCCTGTGGGCCCACCAATTTCGCAAAGCATCTACACAGCGTGCGGGGTTTACGCTGCACACGGGTGAGGTGGTTGATGTGGCGATGATGAGCAAGAAATTTGAGAGCCGTGAAATAGAATGGATGCTGACGGAGCACTATGGAGCTGTTCGTTTGCCGTACAAGGTGCGTGGTGGTTTTGGCACACATACACTGTTTGGTGGTACAATGGATACGATATACTACACAGGGTGGAAAGTTTGCAGCAGTTGCAGTGGTGCCAGCAGGGGATGCAACAGTGGAGACATTGTTGCACACAGATGGGGTGGTGAATGGCAGGGGTGTGAAATGGTCAAGTCGAGATGTGTTTGTGTTTTTGCCTCGATTCAAGCTTGAGAGTGAGTTTCATTTGCGCAAGTACGTGGTGGCATGATTGCTGTGTGCATCTTGTGTGCCAAGTTGGGTGTCCATAATCTCCTGAAAAACACACACACAGGCCACTCGCTGCGCTGGGGGCGTCGGCCATGTTTGAGGGCAGTCTGGACCTCAATGGTGTGCTCGACAGCCCAGAGCCCATGCAGGTGGATGAAGTGTTGCAAAAGGTGTTTATTGAGGTGAATGAAGAGGGCACTGAGGCTGCTGCAGTGACAGCAGTGATGATGCGGTGTTGTGCGGCGCCCGTTCGCACGCCGGAAGTGCGCTTTGATCGGCCATTTATGTTTAGCGTGGTGCACGTGGAGAGCAACTTGGTGCTGTTTACTGGGGTTGTGGACAATCCAGAGGCATGGCCGGAACCTGCAAGCACTGGTGGAGCAAGCACCAGTGGACCTCCCCCTGGATATCCTACATCGTGATTTTTGTGAAATGGGGGATTACTTTGTGTAAATATTTTTGTCTTAAAACACCCAAAAAAATGGATGTCACACAGTCCGACGTCACACAGCTGTTGCAGCAGCTCGATGATTTGCTGCAGCAGGTTGATCACTTGGCATCGTCACTTCCCCAGCAGGAAACAGAGCGAGCTTGTTATCTGCAGGTTGTGTTTGTTAATACGCAGATCTCACAAGTGGTGGTTCGCATACACGGTTTGTGTGCGCACCACACAGGTGGTGGAGGATGCCAAGCAGCGCGGCAATGCTGCCACCCCACCGGGCACAACAACGTCAGCAGCAGAAGAGGAGGTACAACATGCTCATCAACATGCTCAAAATCATGCTCAACAACCCATCACCACCCACTATGTATACAGCTGCAGCAGCTCAAGCGCGTCCTTGAAGCAACAACACAGGCAAAACTCGCAGCTGAGCAGCGATCTGCAGATATACTCCACAAACGCGAGGAGGCGCTGCAAAAGACATTGCGTGATGTGGAGCGGTTGGAAAATCAAGATGCTGTGCACAAGCAGGAGCTTAGCACCCTCAGCACGCAGGTACAGCGTCTGGAGCACATGTTGCAGCAGCAGCAGCGCAACACCGATTCCATGGAGCAGTTGCAACACATGTTGGACACTGCACTCAAGGAGCAGCAACAGAATGGTGTGAATGTGTTGGGTTGTGGTATTTCATATGCGTCCATAGCACATGTGTGTGTACAAACAATCACAGCCACGGAGATAGCAACACGCTTGGAGTCCTTTTCTGTGGCGGCAACTGTGTTTCAAGGTGGGTGCTGTTGAGAGAGGGCTGGTCACGATGTCATCACAACCCCCACCATCGCAACAGAGATGCTTGATGAGCAAGAGCGCGTACACGTAGCCCAGCGTGAGACAATTGCACGTCTGCGCGGCGAATTGCAGCAAGAGGCCGGCAAGGTTGCTGCCCTGCAGATACAGCTTGCACAACGGTGTGGTGTGTGTGTGTGTGTGTGTGTGTGTGTGTGGTTTTTGATTGCACCACACACATGCACTTGCCCACACAGGGACAAGGATTTGGCTGTGCTGCAGGGGCAACTGGATGCATCAACTGCCAGGGAGCAGCAACTCCAAGGGTGCAATGACACACTGCGCGCTCGCACAGAGGTTTGTTGTGATACAAATGGTATTTTTGTGCGTGATATACTGCCTCACTCGCCATGACACACAGGACCTTGCAGCTCTGGTCAATGCATCGAAGAGAGAGTGACATTTGGCAAGCGGGCTGTGGGACCGACAAATTTGTCCCTTTTGGAAATCCCTGCCCAGGCGTCCCCAGAGAAACATAACTTGTTACATAAGTGATGTCAGTCGCATTGTCCCGTAGAAAGAATCACCTCCTACCCCTCTCCCTTTACACACGTGTTGCGTGAGTAGACCACCAACGGAAAAGAGACCAGCATCCCCAACGAGCAGCATCCAGAACGCGCTCGTCCTCCCCTCCCATCACTTGCGTGGTTTTACTAGTCTCGTACCTGTGTAGCCATTCCTGCCTAGTCCTGTAGCAGCATTCCTCCACACCTGGTGCTGTCTTCCGATTCCCCTTTGAGACGCTTTTGTTATTTGCGACTGTCAGCTGCAACGAGGTATGGTGGCTGTTGTACAGCTCGTGGTGTTGTATGGATCATGGGGCAACCAAGGGGGAAATTATCACGTGCGAGAGATGCAAGCAGGCCAATTTCCAACCACCTCTCCTAGCCAAGTCAACCTGCATGAACTGTGTCGACCTCTCCACGTATGTCACCACTGTTTGCCCATACGCACAGGTGGAGGTTGCGAAGCTCGAAACGGCAGATCCAAGCATTAGACATTAAGTCTTTCGTACAATGGCAGGTATTTGGGTTGCGTATCGTGTTGGGTGTTTGGGGTTGTTGGTAAGTCGTGGGTATGTCCTGGGCTCCGAAACATACCTTTTGACAACCACAAGGGAAGGCACACAATCCCTCCCTGCCATCGCAGACCCAAGTGCACACCTGAGCGCACTGCTCAACCAGCTCGCCCAAACCCGCACCATGGCCAACCCACCACCAAACGCAGTGCAAATGGTACGTGGACGTGCTCTATGTGTGTACACGCGAGTATGGCCCTCTGACAACCACCACCACCCACACACAGCTCATGCAATCGCTCATCCGCAAAGAAAACATGCATGCACAACAGCCACCACAACAGCCACCTTTTAACCAAGAGTTGCTGGCCACCCTGTACAATGCCGTCCACAAGCAACCCACGCATGGTGCACAAGCACCCCCTGCAGAGGACCTTGTGCAGCAGGTGTTGCGCGCATCCATGCAACACCCAACTGGACAGGCAGCAGCAGGTGCACTCCCGCCAGATCTCAAGCGCATGCTCACCACACTGGTATGTTTTTGGTGTTTTTGGTGTTTTTGTGCTCATTATAATGCTCATGCTTACCCATGTCTACACAGCAACAACAACAGCAACAAAATGCGCCACCCCCAGCCACACCTGCGCTCTCCCGCGCCATGCTCGACACCCTCGCACAGCAGTTGCAGCAGCAGCGTGCTCAAACAGCAGTCTCCCAACATGCACTGAAAGCTATTGGGCGCTCACTGGGCCTGCCACTCCAACACATGCCTGGAGCAGCAATGCCCACCCTGGCTGGGCCCACATTGCATCCACCACCAGCGCCCATGCTACCCAATGCCATGGCCATCCTCGAACTCGTACGACGTGACCCAGCTGCTGTTGCACCCGCACTTGCAGCCCTCCAAGCAGCGGGGGGGACTACTGCATATGCCGCAGCACAGCTGCAGGCGTTGTTGAGACAAGGCATGCCGGCGGACCTTGTGGGAGCAGCAATACCACCACCACCACAACAACAACAACAACCACTTGTCTATCATCAAGATGCGCAGCCACACATGCCTGTGCTCCCTCCAGCCATGCTTGAAAAGCTCCAAGCCATTGCCATGCATGCCAAAGTGGGGGGTGCATCATGGCCAGCACCAGTGCCCGCCAGCACTCCTGCCACACTTGGTCCACGCACAGACAGCATCGTCGCGTATGTGATGGTTGGGTGAAGTCTTGTTGAACACACACACGCACACATTTGGAATCCAATCACCATGTCTCCTCCCTCAGGGATCCCCAAGCAGCTGATGCGGTAGAGGCGCTGCTGGGACTGCACAATACTGTAGACGAATCCCCTGATGCACCAGACACAGATGATGTGGACATTCAACCCACAGGACGGCGACCACGATCTGGTCCACTACGAGATGTGCAGCACAAGTATGTCGTACCCGCCCATCTGCAGCCATTTGATGAGCTATGGGACACTCGGCCACGAACTGGGATAATTTCTCACACCAAGACATCGTTGGAAGGTGTGAGCGGGCAGGATGGGGATGGGCAAGATGGGCAGGATGAGCATGGATCAGATGTGCCCGAGTCCACCACCATGATGCAGCATGGGTCTGCTGGTGCTGGCTCACCTCCTGCTGGCGTGCCTGCTTTGTATGAGGAGAATAAAGGAATCAATGATGATGTTAAGGAAGAGGAAGAAGAGTCTGGTACATCACCAGTGGTGGTTGATGGAGGAATTGGTGGTAGCGATGAGACAGAACATCATGCTGTGGAAGATGGAGTGTGCAATGCATACACCCAACATGGAGATGATGGTGCACCACCAAGCAAACGACTGCGGGTGGAACACAGTGCATTTGCACCAATCGATACATGTGCCTCACATGAACAGGTGCGACCCAAAGGTTGGTATCCTACACAGCAGCACATGTCCAACACACTCACACACACCTCATTCCCACACAGCAGCACAACGATTTTGTGCCAGCACCAGCTGCTGCGGTGGCGCTCTTGTAACATTGTCTGTATTTATCATTGTATGCCCAGGGCATTGCCGAGGGAGGGAAACGATGCTCATGCATTTTCTGTAAATTTCCGACTGATGCTGCCGCGGGGCTGCCTGCACGATGTGTTTCCATGCAATTGTTTGTGCAGTGTATGACCAGCTCACACGGGGTAAACCCCATCATTCTGACCCGTGCGTATAGCCAAAAACAAGACCTATATTTCTCCTTTTGAAAATTTTGCTCGTCGTTTCCATGCGTACACATACAAAGTGGCACAACACAACCCCACAGCTAGCAAAGACCAGCCCACATCACCCGCATCACAACTCGACCTGGCATTCCCTCCACTGCGATACGTGCTCTCGCAGAGCCACAACCAGCACTTTTGCACCATCAATCCATCCTATCAACCCAAACGATCCACCACTACACAGTAGATAGTCATCAGCTGCCGGTCAAAGCATTTGCATCATTGCATGTGCCCACAGCCTTGAGTGGTTGTGACACCAATAGTCAAACTGGATCAAAAAGAACATGACGTATCAACAAGGAGGGAGCAAGCTATGAGGTGGATTTTCCTGCGAGCGGCTGCAAGGCAAATCCCTTTCTTGCTCGGTAGAGCATTTGAGGTGGCCATTGTGCTGTCGCTGGTCTGCCTGATGTTTGGAGGTACTGATCTGCATGGTTGTTCATCACATGCACGCGGCAATCCGCGTCCATCTTGCGCGATCGTGCTCATCATCCACCACCACCCACACAGGCTTGTTTCCGTCAAAACAGCCCGAGCACCCTACACCAGTAGCACCACAGCTACTAGATCCTAGCATGAACCACATGACAGGGCGCTTGCACTTGCGCATGACCGCCACAGCAGACATGATGCCCGATGGGACGACCCTCGTGCAGCAACCATTAACACGGCCCACCAACGCAGCCACTGTCCGCAAGTTTGCACACCTTGACAGGCGCAATACGGTCAAGGAGCAAACAAGCATTCAGCAGCAGCCATATCAGCGACCAGACACTACCGTGCCCGAGTATGGGGAGCGCAAGCGCTTTTTGCAAGAGGGCACCGCCAACAATGCTCAATTTGACGAAAACATATATTTGACAAAGCTGCTCTCCATGGTGTCGCAGCAATTGGCACAGGACTCGTTGAGTTTGGAGGAGTTGAAAAAGATTGACATGAGCAGCGCCAAGGCCGAGTATGTCATCGAGCGTGATGAGGCACGGTTGCTCGAGGATGTGGGTGCAGCCAAAGTGCAGCGAGTACATCCCACCATGACCAAGGAGCTCACCGCATTTCGCAAGGTGGTGTGTTTTTATTGGGGTGGGCGGATGTGATGGGTCATGTCCTAACACACTCTGTATCACAATCACATGTGCTTTCGTTGACACCGACCACCACCATCACCTTTCTACCACACACAAAAACATCAAGGTGATGTTGGTGACTGCGTCCCACCTCGAGCCATGCCACAGCATGATGGGCACCCATCTCACCATGCTCTCCATCAAAAACAAAGCCGACTATGCCAAGATGCATGGATATGGTTTCCACTGGGCCACAGAAGAACCTGACCCGCTCATGAAAGGTGCATGGAACAAGATTGCGGTGCTGCAAATGCTCGCAGACAAGTATAGTGAAGCCGAGGTGGGATGGTTTTTGTGGGTGGATGCTGATACGTTGATCCTGGACATGGAGCGTGCGTTGCCGGTGGAGCGATACGTTGGCAAGGATGTGGTGGTGTGGGGGTGCTCTGAGAATTTGCTGGCGACCTATGACGCACTTGGTATGTTGTTTGTATGGTGGGCGGGGGGAGGGGAGAGGGTGTGAGTGTGAGAGAGTGAGTGTGGACAGGGACAGTTGTGTGTGTGTGAATCTGACATCAATCTGTTGTGTGACACACACACACACACACACAAGTATATATGTTGCCACATCACCCTCATCAATCACACCATTCATTAGGTTTCAATGGAGGTACATTATTGTTACGTAATGGTCCCTTTTTGCGGGATCTCTTGGAGACGCTTGCTGCAGATTATGGGCGTCGGTGGAAGACAGACTTTTTGGAGGGGCAGCCTGCATACAACGTATGTGGTGTATGGGTGGCGTGTATGGGGTGGGGTGCGTGGGTGGGGGGTAGTGTGTAATGCTCTGCACATACAAGTACATGCATCATATCCCTGCATATGCATCCTGTAGGAAGTCTTTCTCTCTGCCTCTCTCTTCTTCTCATACATCCACACACACTCTCAAACACACACACAATACACACAATACAAATACACAGGATATTGCCAAGGTGGTGACTCATTTCCAACCAACCCTCTTTGAGCAGGCAGCCCTCATGCACATCATGTATCGGTTCCCAGCAATGCAAGCACGCATGACATGTGACAACAGTGAGCCATGGCACTTGCTGTACAGGTAGGGGTGTGTGTTGGGTAGTGTGTGTCGAGAAAGTAGTCTGTATGTTGGTGGCGGTGTTGGGTGTAGATAGTGTTGTGTATGTGTTGGTGTCTATGTGGGTAATAATGGAACAACATGGGTGGTGTATGGTCAACAAAAAAACATATAATACAGAGTACCCACTTATTTATCAGCAGGATCAGCAGTATCATGGTCACATGCACACACACAACCACTCCCTTACAACAGGTTTCACGACTGGACAGTGGACAAGTATGCCACAGAAACCAAACACCCCTGGCTCATCCACTGGCCTGGCTGTCAATTCTGCCGTGCCTCATGGTTGCCCTCAAGCTCTGTCGTCAAAGACTGCATGCGCACCTATGTGACCGTGTTTGGCTTTGCCCACAATGCAAGCATGAAGGCGTTGGGTGAGGGTTTTGCAATTGACATCAAAAACATGATTGACAAGCTGGGGGATAGCATAGAACAGGAATGGGCAGTGCGGGAGATGCAGTGGGCAGCAGACAACCAACCGGTGGCTCCACAGGGGGGGATACAGGGGGCCATGAATGCAGTCAAGGGGGCCCTGTTTCCCGCGGGGAAAACAGAGGGGGGGAAGGCAGCTGCGGGGGACAAGGCCACGAGCAAGCAGGGGGAAAAGGCGGCGGGGGGGAGCACATTGTGAAAGGAGAGGGGAGGCGGCCTGTGAAGAAACAGAATATTACTACAAAAACACAATGACAGAGGAACATTAAATGACGACAAAAGAAGACCAAGGAATCGATGACACACATATATGACACACATTGTGAAATGCGACCTATGGAATGTGACCTACACACGCTCTGACCAACCCCAATTGTGGTGGTGTGATACACTTGTCAAAAAAACACAATCCCCCAACTGCTCTTTTGGCAACCATTGACATACACTGTACACCGCAACAGTTACCCCCATTCATTGCTATGTTTGTGTGCGGTTTTCTTTTTTTTTTGGGTTTACACACCGTGTGTGTGCTGGTGTTGAGGTGTTTCTTGTTTTTACAAAGGCAGGAAGTATGAGGTCACGTGTGTTTTGTAACCACCCCAACCGATGCGTGAATGCATACAGTGTGGCGCCTTGTCAACTGACAGCAGTATGTTGAAAACCATCACCAGTTACATGCAGTGTGGCACACCGTCGCAAGAATGATAAGGGGAGAAAAAGAAAAAAACAACAATAGGAGGTCTCATAAATACCACCCCATTGCAGGTGGTGTGATGAGTGACATTGTTGTGACACACAGTGACACACACGGCGTTGTTAATGCTACTCATTGTTGATAGTGTCATATGATCATCATTTCGTCTTTTTCTTTGCTGCAGCAGCAGTAGTCTTGTCATCCTCTTTGTCATCCTCCTTCTCTGTTGTTTCCTCCTCACCCTCTGCAGGTACCACCTCCTGTGCGTAGTGATGTATTGCACTGTGCTTGTGCATGTATTGCATTGTGCATGCGCATGTGTGTGTGTACCATGACGGTCAGGATGGTCATGTCTATCGTACACAGATGACACCGCTGCTTGCTGCACATACCCCACATCCATGCTTCACACATGTTCAATCTGCATCCCAACACAATACCCCACCATTCCTCATATGTATGGCAAGTATGTACAACAAGTACCCCATATATATAACAAGTGCACACACCCACACACCCACACACCCACCTCTGACCATGCCAACAGTTTGGACACCTCACCCCGCACTGCAGCCACCCCAAACGATGCACACAATATTGCCGGCACCAGGTACAACAGTGCAGGTTGTGCTGCCTTGAACACCAACATGACCCAAATTGTCACCCCCATGCCCAGCACGTAGGAGACCATGGTGGAGGCAAAGTATGGGTGTCGGTGCAGGTGGGCGTAGGTGTCATAGCGTAGCAGCAGCGCAACGTATATGCCAGGGATGACAATATCTGTTTTTTCCATTTTTTTGGAGGGGGGGGTAGTGTGGTTTGGGGGTGGGTGGGTGGGTGGGTGTTGATTGGTCATACACATGTACACAAAAAACACACACACACAAAAGCATACCTCCCAGGCCCAACATGGAAAACAAGGGTTTGCCAGTGTTAGCATCAAATCCATTGGGAAACACAAGCTTTATTGGTGCATCAAATGATTTTGCCACCGTGACCATAACCTGTATGGGTATGGGTGTGTATGTGGATGGATGTGGTGGGGATGCGCATGTGTTTGTAAGAGAGTGTGTGATGCAATGCATGCACCACAACATCATCCAGTATCCACACAAAACACACCACACACCCTCTTCACACATCATACCGGTGTGCAAAACACCCAGAAAATGTCGTAGAAAAACAACCCCATGAGCAAAATTGCGCCCACTTTGACATTGCCCAATGACAATTGCTCAATACCAGTCACTCCAAAGGTGATGGCAAGCAGATTGTTGGCCAACCAGTGACGCTTGTAGCAATAGAGTGCACTGATGACAAGGGATGGGATTGCGATGATTGCTTCTGGAAGCGTAAACTCAATCTCAATGGGCTCCTGTATGGTTCAATGATGGTTGATGTGTGCACGAATGAGTGATTGTGGTATGGGGGTATGATGGAGACCAGGGTGATGATGATATGCGATGTGATCAGCAATCGCACGCAAGCAATACACCCACCTTGAGGAATGGGAGCTTGATGAATTTATGGTAGCCAATTTCACGAATGCGTTGAGGCAACTGGGGCTCGAGAAAGGGATACAGCACCATAATGACTGCAATGACACCGAGCAATCCAAAGTAGCCTGTCAATGCAAGGTTGACAAGCTCCTTGGGTAGAAACTTGAAGGTGAGAAACAACGTCAGGAGTACTGCACTGCCCACAATGGGGAACCGGATAGCTTCCTGTGGTGTTGATGTTGATGATCATGTGCGAAGATGCCAATCACATGGCACATATACCCAATCCATACTTGTGTGCTCATGGTTTCTGTGGGGCCTGCCTCTTTGACAGAGCGCCAGCATCCCACAAACACGGTCACCGAGGCACTGACAATGGTATTGAGATGAGCAGGTACTGTGACAAAGTATGGCAGCAACCACACCACGATCAATAGCAGGTGACCTAGAGGAGTTGGATAATGGGGGGCTGGGACTTGTTCTGGCGTGACGGTGGCTTTTTTGGGAGCCATGATGCTGCACGCCACGATCAATGCCCAAATGTTGGGACGATGATTATGGCAATGGGTTGTTCAGTTCTGAAGATGGTTTCCCACGTGTTGTATTTTGTATGTTTGTTGTGTATGTTGAAAACAACTTGTGTGAAATGTTGTGTGGAAACAACTATATTGCCTTGACCAACAACTATTGTGGACCCCAATTCATTGCGATTTCGCATTGCATTGCTATCACAATGTACGCAATGGCATCCCGAAGTTGTGGGGTGAGGCAGCACCAGCCCACCCTCTCGCATGTTCCTGTTGTTCGACGAAAAATGTGCCGTGTGGTGGTTGTCAGGGCTGCCAAAGGTATCTATATGATGCACACAACTCATATAGCATCACGATGCACGCAGCACGTGCTCAGTGCGCCGCCATGGTTTGACTGTGGTCATACATCCATGGGTGTGCACTTGTATTAGCAAGTCATATTTGCACGTGTGGGCAAACCAATACAGTGCTAGCCACCGTGTTTGCAAAGCATTGCACCATGTTGCAGTACATGGGGCCAATACATCCACCGCATCACACAGGAAACAAGTCAGTGACCCCACCACCAGCAGCCCCAGCAGCCCCACCCCCAGTTGATACTGCAGTGACGGTAGGTGTGCAGCACAGATGAATAATTTTGCATCATACCAACCATACCTACCATACTCCTTCGCACCCTTCACCATGCGACATCCCCATGCACACATCACTTTGCACATTCACAAACACACACTCTCTCTCCCCTACACACAACAGACGGCACCTGATTGGGTGCAAGCCCCTCAAGCCACTCTCTACTCCTCCCCTGAGGCTTCACCACAACCATACGCGGCCGTTCCTCAATATCCCGTAGCCCCACCCCCACCCCCACCCCCACCAGTTGCCGCAGCCCCCTCGGGAGGGTTTCCTTGGTATGTGTGGGTCGGTGTGGGCGTATTTGCTGCCAACATAGGAGCCAAGGTATGTTGGAGGGGGTTGCTGTTGGTTGTACGTGGTCCCACACCACAACAACTGGGTGTTTGATAGTGTGACGATTTGTTGTGGATTGTTGTGGATTGTTGTGGAATGGTGGCATGCACATACTCGCTGCACGAGGTGTACACTATTACCAATCAAACACAGTTGCTTCAGTTTGCCAACCCTCAAAAAGTGCAAGAAATGGCAATGCAGCAAATGATGAAACAGATGATGAACCAGGCTGGCATGAAGCCCCCTGCTGGTGGTGCTGCCAAGTATGTGTGATGATACTGGGTGATGCTGATGATTTGTAATGCACTTACAGCACTGTATGCTGGTTGTGCGCTGTTTTTATATAGATATATCATGTAGATACATGTAGAACACAAAACATACCACATGTACACACCTATCATTTGCACATACACACCTCAACCCCCCCCCCCCAAACACACACAGTCCCTTTGGCTTTCCCGGTGGTTTCCCCCCCCCACCCACTGGTGCTGGTGCAGCCAACCCCTTTGCAGGTATGCCCTCTATGGGGGGCTTCCCAGGCATGGGTGGTATGCCTGGTGGTATGCCAGGTGCAGGGACCCCCACTGTGGATGTGACGGGCACTGCCAGCACCGTTTCCCCCAGCAACAGCACCACCACCACCAGCACCACCACCAGCAGCACCAGCACTCCTGTGAATAATGCAACAGCAACACCGAGCAGCAGTAGTACAACTAGTAGTAGCACATCTGCTGCGTCCACACCTAAAGCTGCGGAGCCTGTTGCGGCATCATCGTTCTTTGCAGATGTGGTATGGTGTGAGGAACGCTACACACACGCACATCACTACACATACGTGCATCACTACACACACAAAGGCATCACTCATGTGAACACCAACTCTCCAACACATACATCACATCACACCCACAGGAAGCAGAGGACAGTGCTACCACCACAGCACCTGGCACCAACTTCTTTGAGCAACAAGCTGCTGCTGCTGCTGGTGCTGCAGGTGCTGGTGCACAGCAGGCAGAGGACCCTGCAGCTGCTGAGGAACGTGCCAATGCCATGCTTGCGAGGTAGTGAGGGTTGCATATGATGGGTAGTTTGTGATATGATGTGTAGGGTATATCATATACACACTCCTTTCATGCGTGTGTAGCACCAGCTTGGTTTCATACATAGCCCCCCACTCGTGTTCATGTGTAGCAGTGTACACTCTTTGATTGCTCTATACAATGCCCTTGTACTCCGAATACACATGGTGCCACATACAATATGGTGCCACATATGCACACATGTACACACACAGTATGGAGGTGATGATGCAAGACCCCAAGATGCAAGAGATGATGTATCCCTACCTCCCTGAGCCAATGCGCAACCCTGAGACCTTCAACTTTGTGCTCAAGGACCCCACCATGCGTAAACAGCTGGTGCAAACACTGGCACAGTCGGTATGTGATGACCAGGGAAGAATGATACGATCGGGGTGGGGTTGCATGGGAGGAGGGATGGGTGTGTGTGGTGGAGGTTGATGAGGATCGTGAAAGGGGCATGCTGTGTGCTGTATGTTTTTGTGTATAGTGTGCTGTATGTGTTGGGGGATGGGGTAGTGCATGACATACACACATGCATGGTCCAATCACACTGAAACCCCGACGATGAAAGAGTACACGGCGCATTTGTTTTCTCACCTTCTTCCCCCCCACTTCTTTTCTCCCAGAATATCTCCTTTGATCCAGCACAAATGCAAGCTGTGATGAGCAATTACAACTCCAACACACCTGAGATGGAGCAAATGCAGCAAATGGGCATCAACCCTGCAGAGGTATGAGTTTTCAAGGGGGGATTGTCAGGTGGGAAAGTACATCAATACATCAATTGTCAAGGGGGAATCATGTCCCAACACCCATGTGTCTGTGTCTTGTGTGTGGAAAAAAGAAGAAAAAAGGAAAATGACAGAAAAATGTGATATATACATGCATCCCCAAATGCACAATCCCAACACAGATGATGCAGGAGATGATGAAGGACCCTGAAATGCTTACCCTCATGCAACAGCCCAAGATTCAAAAGGCCATCATGGAAATCACAGCCAACCCAATGGCCATGATGAACTACCAAACAGATCCTGATGTCATGAAGGTACTTGTGGTGCTGGGTCGGTGTTTTGGGAGTACTCTTCTTCATACCGTCGCCATCATCACCATACCGTCGCCATACACAGGTCATGATGAAGGTGAACAACTTGATGATGCCCAAGATTGCAGAGGCACAACAAAATCAAACACAGCAGCCAGTGCAGTAGAAGTTCCCTGTGTTTGTGGCACACAACCAGAGAGGGTGCCCACACATAAAAATTTGGCTTGTTTTGTTTTTCAATTCACACTCTCATTGTAACCCGCCACAGAACTATTCCACACGCACGTACCGCATCAGCACCCAACCTCGACTCCCTAGCAAGTTCATCGTAGCTTTCCATCGGCATGTGTGGCATCTTTGGCCACTTTTTCTACGACGTAGAGCACAGTCGTCGTGACATCCTGCAGATCTTATTCAATGGTCTTCAGCGACTGGAGTACCGTGGCTACGACTCTGCGGGTATCGCGGTGAACTGGACCACCGATGCAACTATCCACAGACAACGCAAGCCCGGCAAGCCCGTGGTGCTCAAAACACCTGGCAAGGTGTCTGAGTTGGCCAAGATGTGCTTTGAGGAGCTGGAAGCACAAAACCTGGACACCAAGGTGGACGCACATATCGGCATTGCCCACACGCGTTGGGCGACACACGGTCCCCCGTGCGCTCGCAACAGCCACCCCCATGTTTCCTGTGACGACAATCAATTTGTCGTTGTGCACAACGGTACCATCACCAACTATAGGGCCCTGCGTGAGTTTTTGGTATGCTGGATCGATCGTGGCTCATCACGATGCTAGTTTTCCAGTGTGTTTGCCTACTTATTCTCGACACCATTCTTGACACCAACACCAACAGGCCAAGGAAGGAGCCGTGTTTGTCTCTGACACCGACACAGAGGTCATCCCCAAGCTGCTGCACTTTTTGCATGGCAAGGTGCCCCAGCCCCTGTCCTTTCCCGAGGTAGGTTGATGGTGTCTGATACTGATGTACAGTGATATATATGACCTCAAATGACACCACACACCACTACAACCATCCCCAGTTGGTATCCGAGGTGTGCAAGCAGCTGGAGGGTGCCTATGCCATCCTCGTCCAATCCCCCCTCTACCCCGGCGAACTGGTTGCCTGCCGTCGTGGCAGCCCCCTGATCATGGGTGTAAAAACCGCCCCCACCCACCCTGAGCAGCCCCCCATCATTCGCTCCACTTCCCTCTCTGTCAAGCTCACCAGTCGTGACACCAAGTGGTTTCAGGATGTACTGGATTCCATTGCAGAGAGTGAAGCACTTGAGTGTTACCTGGCATCAGAGGCATCTGCAGTAGTGGAGCACACCAAACAGTATGTTGGAGGTGGTGAAAGGGGGTTGGGGAAAAGAGGGTGTGGTTGTGGGTGTATTGCTCCAGGGTGTGTTTCCACATGGTACGGGGTACCCCACGTTATTTTCCACACACACACCCATCAACAACCAGGGTGATCTACCTGGAAGACAATGACTTGGTGCACCTGCGTGGTGGTGCATACACAGTGTACAACTTTGGGTCAGGGGAGAGCCCCGAGGAGGTGCGCCGTACAGTGCAGACCCTCACCATGGAGGTGTCGCAAATCATGAAGGTAGGGTGATAAGGGGTGTTTATTGTGATCAGGAATGATCAGGGGTGTTTATGGAATGTATAGAGTATGGAGAGTGTCTGGAACATGTAGGATGTGTGTGCTGTGTATCGGTGTTTCATCCCATGCACATCACATGGTCATGTACACACAACACACACAGGGTGGCTACAATCACTATATGGAAAAGGAAATCAATGAGCAACCAGAAACCCTAGGTCAGACAATGCAGGGTCGTGTGCTGCAGGAGCAGCTACCCACAGACCTGCCTGAACCCAACCCCTACACACAAGTTCGTGTGCGATTGGGAGGTCTCATGGACCATGCCAAGGTATGCAAAAGTGGGGGGAATAATTGCACATGATCCACAAGCGTAAATTGGTTATGACACCTTCCACACCACATACACACATACACACACACAACAATACACACCACTACACTCAGGCAATCAAGCGCAGTCGACGTTTGGTATTTGTAGCCTGTGGTACATCCTATTATGCATGCATGGCTGCACGTCAAACACTGGAGGAACTGGCAGAGTTGCCTGTTGCACTGGAAATTGCATCAGACATGCTTGACCGCCGACCCCCCATCTTCCGGGATGACACATGCTTTTTTGTCAGCCAATCCGGTATGAGTTGGGCCCAAAAGTGTGCAATAGAGAACAACAAATTGTACAATACAATATGGGCATGGCTGTATTGCATGAGGATGTATACATAGCAACACATGCATACAGTGCCCCACCCACACAACACCCTCCACCAACCACCCCAGGTGAGACGGCAGACACTATGGGTGCACTCCGCTATGCCAAGGCATGTGGCGCCCTGTGTGTGGGCATCACCAACACAGTCGGATCTGCCATTGACCGTGAAACAGACACTGGCATCCACATCAATGCTGGCTGTGAAATTGGTGTTGCCTCTACCAAGGCCTATACCAGTCAGATCATCACCCTTACCCTGTCTGCCCTGACACTGTGTGAGGATAGCATTGCCAAGCGCCCATACTGCAATGACTTGGTCAACGGCCTGGCTAACTTGCCTGCTGCGGTCAAACAGGTGTTGGACTTGCAAGAGGGGATTATGCAGTTGGCTAGTACGCTCAAGGATGAGAATAGCTTGTTGGTGTTTGGGCGTGGGCGTAATTATGCGACTGCCATGGAAGCGGCACTCAAGGTACTAGTAGTGTGTGTGAGGAGGTATTGTTGCAGTTATGACAGTTGTGACAATCACAGCACATATACATGCACGTGCACGCACATGCGCACTACCATCACCACACCCTCATGCACCCCCAGGTCAAGGAGGTATCATACATGCACAGTGAAGGCATTAATGCTGGTGAAATGAAGCACGGCCCACTTGCACTCGTGGATGAGACACTCCCCATCATTGTCATCGCAACACAAGACGCCATGCACAACAAGATGCAGGGTGTGATTCAGCAGTTGCTGGCACGCAAGGCACGGTTGATCATCATGTGCAATGAGGATGATGTGGAGATGACGGCGGTGTGTGAGGGGACCAATGCACAACTGGTATGGGTTGTATGGGAGTGTATGTGGGGGTAGTTCACAGCAACTGTTGTTGGTGTTGGTGTTGTTTTGTTGTTATGTCCATGCAAACAACTCCCCCATCAAAACACACAGATTCCCGTGCCCAAGGTGCATGATGCCCTGCAACCAGTAGTCAACATAATTCCTCTGCAACTGTTGGCATATCATTTGACCCTGCTGCGTGGGTATGACGTTGACCAACCACGAAACCTGGCCAAGTCAGTCACCGTCACAGAGGAATAAGTTGGACATATGGTCAACATGACATGGTCAACAGCATGAGAATGAAACAATTGACAGGGATGGTCAACAGGATGGTAAATGGGATGGTAAATGCATAGTTGAGATGTTATTATGCAGCAGCAGAAGCAGCTATTTACAGGAGGGCTACAGCAGAGAGCAGCAGCTATGTAGCAGGGGGGGGTGAATCATTTGCAAATACGAGCCCCATGCAGGGACTGTCAGATTCTGTGTGATACAATGCTTATTGCAGACCAAATGTGCTGAAGAATTGTTTGACCAAATAGTTGACCATGCAGCAGCCAGACAAGCCAGTTGGTTGTAGATACAAGTGGACGTACATGCATTGTACACATGGGGGGAAAACACACATGCTGTACAAAAAAACAACAGCACTACTTTTAGGACAGGCAGTATGTTGCGACCAGCAGTTTGCATTGACTGCAATACCTGTGTGCTACTGCAATAGTTTGCTACAAGCAGGGACCCTGCACCAAGGGGGGACAGTTAAGAAGAATGGCATCTTGGACCCTCTTGTACCCATGGGTGCAATGACAAAGGGAGATCGCCCTTTACGTTTACCAATTGCACAATTGCATACAGCACAAGCATCATCCTCATATACTGTATCCAACCCACGCGATCCTGCGTGTTCGTGCACATTCCCCTCTCATTTCCAACAGTATATGAGCATTGTTGTGTGTGCATGCATGTGCGTGTGTTTGTTGTGGGTGTGTTTGTATGTTTGTATACAGCGTTTGTTGAGAGAGGGTCATTCTTCACATCGGTACATCAATGTGCTGATATCGCTATTCGACGTCCTGCCCCACACATCTTCACCGGGCCACCACCACTTCTTTTTTTATATCAATATCCCCTTTTGTGCATATGTCATTGTCACGCAGCAGTTCTAGCGTGCTTGTATTGTTGTGTGGTGTGTGTGTGTGTGTTGATCATCCTCGTTTACAATCAACTCCCCCTCGTGTAAGAACCTACCAAGCACACATACTCATCATTGCAATGCAAGAAGCAAACAATGCAAATACACCACCACAGGTGTAAGTGTGTACTGTTGTGGCAAATACACCACAAATGTGTGTACACATGTTAAAACAACAAACAAATCACTGCCACCCATGCCACCCAACTTGCGCACTCAGGGGCCCCTCCATCTCCATACACTTGGCATCCATACACCCAATCTCCACCAGGTAATTCCCCCCCATATAATGTGCAGTCGTGGTAAACGTTGACGCAGCGGTCCCAATCAACATTTTTGTGCTCGCCAGCATGAGCATATCCACAAATGCGTCCATTTGCCCCTCAAAGGTACCCCGGGAGTGGGCGTTGAGGTTTTTATCAGCTGAAAACACGATACCAGTGGGAAATGCCTTGACAACCTTGGCAAGGGTGTCGGGGTCGTCTGTAGAGATGTAAAAGCGGGTTTGATGACGGGTGGCAGGGCTCATGGAGGATACTGCTGACATGGCGTCTGTCCACCGCTCCAACTGTGCGTGTGGTGGGTGTGGGTGTGAGTGTGGGTGTCTGTGAAGGGGGGGGCATTTGACAGGGGATGGTGATGTCACTCTTTTTTTCCAGTCAAAGATACTGTGTGCGTGTACAAGACATAGTCATACATGCTGTGTACATACACAATACACACACACTTTCCATACACAATACACACATGCGCATACACCCCGTGCACACCCTCCCACACAACATCATACCTGCCACCAGTATGGGTAGGGCAACTCCCTGAAATTCCCATCAATCTGCTTGTCAATCTTGACATCCAATGATATATTGTGTTTCTTCCAATGCTCCTGAAAGAATGGTTGGGTGGCATGGTCCCTGCGTCGTATGTGCACACCAACCCAACTGTGGGCATCCCAGTTGTGTGCTGACTGAAAGTCCAAGAGGCGTTGCTGTAGCCTGTGTGGTTGTGTGGGGTGGTGGGGTGTGTGGGAGATGGTGGGGGTGGGGGTGCCATGTGGGATGAGGGCGGAGGTGCCATGTGGTCCAGTTGGTGTGTGTTGATGTGTTTTGTTTTGTTGGATATGTGGATGGTTGTTTGCTGTCTGGTATGTAGTGTAGTACCCTGTGCTTTGTGCACATACTATGTGTTGTGCACGTATGGCACGTATGTACACCATATGAACAGCCACCACATGCACACACATGCAACACAAAATATGCAACACATGCACACACATACGGTGCTGATGGCCTCATGCTCCTATACACCCACTCTAGGTTTCTGTGAGGCACACCCCATGTTGTGAGGCCTGCTACGAGGCAAAACACACGCTCATCACTGCCTGGTATACTGTGTGTGGGGAGGGGTGTTTGTGTTGTGTAAGGGAGGTGTTTTAGGGGGGGATATGTGGGAGGTGCACATGAGGGGATGAGGGATATTGCAAGACAACAACACATCATGACGCACAACAACACATATCTCATGACACACAACAACACATCATGACTCACAACACACTTACCTTTCCCAGGCGTCCAACTTGTCGAGAGCCTCAGGCATTCCCTGTCCATTCCAGTGTATTGCACACTTGGCACCATGATTGGGGTGCCATGCACCACCTGGGAATGGCTCTATGAGGAGATCAGGGTAGCGGAAGAAATCATACCATCCACCTGCAAATTCCCATCCCTCACGATCCTTGAGTACGATTTTGATGTTGACTGGATATGGTCGTGCATATTCAAGCAAGGCGGCTGTGCATGTGAGGGGGTATGGTGTGCATGATGGTGTGCATGATGGTGTGCATGATGGTGTGTATGTATGTTGTTGGTGGTGTAGAGGTGTGCAAAAGGAGGCGTTGACAAACGCGGTGCCCCTGCAAAGCCCAGTGTCCACATACACACACCTAGAGAACGCATCATGTTGCCAAAGCCACCCGTGGGCCAAAAGTAGATAGAATGTTTGTGGTGTGTGCGGCGCCAAAAGCGATCTGCGACGTCCTTTTCCCGTTGGGAGCTGTACTGGTCATCTGTGGGCGGGTGGGCAATGTGGGCAGTTGTGCGTGCCAGCAACAAAGCAACGCAGCACATAAACGTACCTAGAGCTGCATACACATGTCCATGAAATGCGCATACGAGCAGCAGCACAGCGTACAAGGTCGACATGATGTATATGGGATGTTTCAATCGACTGTCAGCGTGACTGTCAGCGTAACGTCATGCGTCATGTATCCATGCGTAACTTGTAACTAAATCGTAGTGATAGTCTAGCAATTGGGGTGATGTTCATGGAAACGGTAACTCCATGCGAACGGACATGCTGTAGCGTGGTGTAGCGTGGGCAACCAATGTCACTGTATTGATGTTAGGAGGAATACAAAACACCTTTGGAGGCTGGCTGACGTTGTTCCAAGGTGAAAACAAAGCATTTGTTTTGGCTCTATATAGACATTGACAAATCCTAATCACTCTTCAAACAACAGACATTGCTCCATACCACCAACACACACACCGAAACACGTAGTGTACGCAACGTATTGCCAGGATGCGTGGGATCTTGCATAGCAACCTTACCCACAACATTGCAAGGTTCCAAGCCCACCAGCGTAGAATTGCACCAAAACATCCAGTCCTGACACATCAACGGCACGTCAACGTCACCACTGCTTCAAGCAGTGGCAGCACATCACCACCATCATCACCCGATGAGCAAGCTTCTGTCAACCCCCCCAAAAGCAGTAGCAACGCCCCATCTCCAGAGCCATCACATCCATCAAATGCAAACAATAATGGCAGCAATCACAAGGCACAAAACCGTTTGCAGCGACTCTTGTCAAAGCGTGGGCGATGGCCTAGTCTTGAAGACGCCAACTTGCCACTATGGATAAAGTTGGTATTCAAGGCAGGGGCATTGGTTAAACAACAGTTAGTTGCACTTATACTGTTGCATGGGTGCATTGATGTGGTGACGTTTTTGTTGCATCGGGTTAGTCACAGGATGACCAATGCTGTTGCTGTGCAGTTGCTACCTGCTGTCACTGCAGGTAAGCAAAGTGTGTTGAGTACAACCTTTGTTGTTGCACGTCAGCTCTTGCACGAAGTTTGTGTGCACAACTCCGCACATGTTGATATTGCTGATGATGGTGGGTGGACAAGTCTTTACATGATGTGTGTGCATCACCAAAACCTCCCCCCCCCGCCACATCATCACAGAGTCTATTGGCAACCCCTATTGGTTGTCCAACAACCCTGAAATAGCAACCTGGGCAACAGGGTATCAGGGGTTGGGGTTGGCTGTGTTTTTGTGTGTGTTCCCCTTAGAGCTGGCATTGCGTAGTGTGGCAATGGCAATCACAGGCATGCTCGTGAGTAATAGCATCACACCAAGCAGCACCACAGATAATGGTATGTGCTGGCGTTGGGTGTTTGCTTGGGTTGGTGTATGCTCTTGTATGCTGTATGCCATGCTCATCATACACATTGTTCGATGCCAACCACCCCCACCCACCCCACCCCAAACACACAGACCCACCACGCCGTGGCTTTTTTTACCCTGTGCTTCACCCATGGCACACAGCAACCCAGGCCATCTCCACTGCATGGACCGCCATTGCACCATCCTTTCGCGCCATCTTCCAAGTGGACATTCGTGTGGCACTGCAGGTCATCCCCTTGCAACTGGTATCATGGTTGGCACTGCCACTGCCATGGACCCTACCGCGTATGGTGAGGCTGCAGATGGCACAGCCATTGGCAGTGATGCAAGGCGCTCGGGGGCCGGATGCGCTCGCACAGTCAACGACCTTGATGACACCAGTCGTGTGGCAATACACTGGTATGTTGGATGGACCTACACCCTCTACATGATAACCATGTGTATATGCGTGGGTATTTTCATATGTCAACACCCCCCTCAACACAAACAAACACACAGTACCGTATATGGGTTTGTTTGTACTGGTGCGGACGCTCGACCCCTTGCGGCAGTTGTTGTTCGACCTCATACCCCAGCGCTGGTATCGTGAGCTGCCAGAGATTCCACTGTTGATGGTGGTGGGGTTTGCGCTTGGGGGGGTGGTGCTGGCGAGGCTTCGAGACGTGCTGCCATATGCACTGTATGCTTTGGAGTTTTCAAAACCTGTCGTTGATGGACAAAAAGAGGCGTAGAATGATTTTGCTGTGTTAGCTGTTGTATTTGGTTGCGTGTAACACTCGTGTGCAGTTGTCAACGTCCATCCCATTGCCATCATCCTTGGTTTGTGCTGGCCCCAACCTCGAAGCATCGACATAGCGAAAGGCTGCAAGCAATAAAAGGCTGCAAGCAATACAAACGACAAATCAATTGCAATCGGGGCTCAACGAAGCCAACAGTGTCAACCAGTGTATCCATCACGATGCCTGTGCTGGAGCCTGCTGCAGTTGGTGAACAGCTTTTCACCATCACCTACCGTGCGCAGCATCTCAAAAGTGCCGGTGTAGGTCGAAAACAGTCATGCAACCCAGTGTCGGTACGGGGTTGTCTTGGTTGTCGTGGTCAACACGCCTGTTCCACACTTTGCCTCCCTCCCCCCTGCATAGTGTTTTGATGTCACACCGCATGTTGACATTCTCCCTGCAGCACACATACCGCTTCATGTGGAGCCCAACCAGCTTCCCTACTGGTCCCCTCAAGGCATATACAGGTGTGTGGGCGCGTGTGCATCTGAAAATCCTGCTCCATATGCTGTTTGTATGACATTGACTACTAACCATCATCCATTGCTGTGTGGATACCCCCCTGTAAACAACTCCATTATGTCCACCCTTTGCATTCACTGTACACCCTCCAATGGTATACAACTGTACATCCCCCCCACAGGATACGACCACCAAGGCACACCCCCAAGCACTACCTGCGCAAGGGACAGGGGGTTGCTGCAGGACAACGGGCCCACTCTAGGATGCTGCTGGGGGATGTGTACGTGACACACAACGACCTGACACACAATGACATGGCACACAATGGCTTGCACAGTGATGTGTGCAATACACAGCAATGTGCACCAATGCCTCCCCCTGCTGGGGCACTCAAGGTGTGGGTGGTACTAGTATATGTACATGTATATGTGTATACATACCCCTCATACACCCAACCAGGTGCGTGCCAATCCACCCAATACCCTATTTCGAACCTATTATGAACGTGGAGACTTACCCATACACCTGGACCATCATGGCAGCAAGACACTGCTGCACTGGAAGGTGGGAGGGGGTGATTGAGGTGTATACTGTGGGGGTGTTTGAGGTGGGGGTGTGGTTGGGGTGTATACTGGTCGTATGCACACATGCATCCACCTCCACTACCTTTCCTGTATGCCCAGGTGAGCCCTGAAACCCTCGATTATCATTATTTCCTACCTATTTTCATTTCTGGTATCCGGGAGACTGCTGACCCCCATCGATTCATGGCTATCAAGGTGCTGTGGTCATGTTGTTGTTGTTACTTGTGACAACCATGATACACCCTCTTGAGTGCACAACCTTGCAGTAGTATGAGTGCACCACTTGCTCTCAGCTTTGTTTCTGAGTGCATACTGTCCACCACAACCAAGCACACCCTCTCCTGAACCTGATAAATACACCCACACATGCATCTCTTTTCTACACACCCACACCCACATGCACGTCTCTTTTCTTCACACCCACGCATCTCTTTTCTATACACCCCACCCCCCCGACATACAGGGCACCGAAGACCTGCTGCGTGTGGGAGGCTCAAAAATCGTCCCCACCATCCCTCAGCTCATCCTCCCACTGAAAACAGCTCTGGATACCCGTGACCTGCATGTGGTTGGCATTGCGCTGCGTTTGTTGCAACAGCTTGCCACGTCATCACAGCATGCAGGGCGGGCATTGGTACCCTACTATCGCCAGCTGCTGCCAGTGGTCAACCTATTTGTGAACAGAAATCAGGTAATAGGGAAAAAAGCAGGTGAAACATTGTTGCTGTTGACGTGTTGCTGTGTCGCAACCACATGCAAGCGCACGTATGCACACACACACACCCAAATGCTCATTGTGCATACATATCCCTGTACTCACACCTAGCCCTGCATTCACACACCCCCACATACATGTTCATTGTGCATACATATACCCCCACACCCCCACAGCATTTGGGGGACAGGATCATGTACTCTCAACGTGAACAACGCTGCCTGGGTGACCTGGTGGCAAGCACCCTGCAGGTGTTGGAACGTACAGGGGGCCCCCCTTCATTTGCCGCCATCAAATCCATGTGCCCTACATATGAATCGTGTGTACATGCAAGGTAGAGGATGTCCAGGTAGAGGATGTCCAGGTAGAGGATGTCCAGGTAGAGGATGTTGAGCTACATGATATAGCGGGAATTCATAGCTAGAGGATGTCCAGATAAAGAACACACCTAGGGGAGGGGACACAGCCAGGGGGCACAGCTGGAAGCCACGTTTGCAAGGTGGAGCTGGGACCGTGCACGGTGATGTTTTGCACAGGAGCTATTATGCACTCGAGATACGTTTTGCACACGTTACAAGATTGCACAGACACAAACCAAGTGTCGCAAAAATCCACAACATGTTTGAAAACAGTAGAGCCGAGAAAATACAGCAGAAAAGAAAGACACCAGAAAAACCTCGCTGCACGAGGCGAAATTGAGAATACTTGCCATAAAGCATGCGTGTGTGCATGAGGGGCCCCTTGCAAAGCGGGGGAACGCGTGGGTGGTGAGGACACTGCAAATGAACAGCTCTATGCTTGCATGATGCGCACTGTGCAGCAGATTTTCATGTGGTGGCATCGTGCAACCACAAAGCACAGAAAACAAAAAACAGAGAAACACTGCAGACCCAAAATAGAGATGAAATGTGTCTGAACAAATACAACAAGTCGTCATACGCCAAGAACAACAGACGCGTGGTGTCGGTGACACACCATGCACCATTCCCCAAAAGAGAATCATCCACACAAAACAAAATTGCTCCATACTTGAATCAAACATCGGTGTTGACCATCATGTACCATGTTTCACCATAATGCAACATCGTTGTTGACCATAATTTGACTGGGGAAATGTGAACCCAGTACAATTGCAAGAATGGTGGTGATCCACACACAATTGCAAGAATGGTGGTGATCCACACACAAGCATACAGTGTGTGAAAGCATGTGGGACACATGCTGGTGGAGATGGCAATAGAAACCCTGCGGGCCATGCAAGCCGTTGACCTTGTTGTTGATAATTGTGCTGCATACAAACATTTCACACACATATTTCACACACAGTACATACACATTGCATACACAACAGACATACAAATATTCACGACCCCACTAGATGATGTATTATATACACCAGCACTGCTGTTTCCTTGTGAAACACAGGGAGGCATGTACTCCCCCCTCCTCCTCCTCCTCATTCTCACCAGGACCTTGATGGTGCCCCATCAGGTGATAGCGGTGGCTGCTGCTGCGGCTGCTGTGCTGCTGCTGCTGCCATTGCTGCTACAAGCTGTTGCACTGTCACCCCCCCCTCCCCTCTACCCCCCAAAACACCCCCCCATTGGTGTTCCTGCTCTACACTAGGTGACCCACTAGGTGTTCCATTTGTATACACATGAGACATGAGATCAAGCAGCATTGCCTGCATACCCCCTGTTGTGTTGACTGCCTGCTGCTGCTGGGGATGCACATGGTGTTCCAGTGCATGGTGTTCCAATGCATGGGGTTTGGTGTCGGAGAGCATGGGGTGGTTGGGGATGGATGGTTGTTGGGGTGGCGGCCTGGGGTGGAGCAGGTGAGGTGCAGCTACAGCAGCAAGTTCTAGCAAGATGCTGTCCATTGGGGGTACTGCAGGGAGGGTGGGGAGGCTTGATGATGCCCTGTGAAGAGGGTGATCAGAGTGTGCGTGTGTGTGGGGGGGTGGGGTGGGGAGGGGGGGGCATCCAAACAACAGTGCATGCATGTGCTTGATATGTCAGCAACACGACACTCCCCCCACACAATAAAAAACAAGTGCCCAAGAGACATACTGAGCAGTCACATAGGAAGATGCAGCAGCCACAGGAGCAGGCAGTGAGTGTCTCTTCAGTGTGTCTGCTGAGCTACTGGGCGCACTACCAGGTGCATCTCTCACTACCCCACGCAAAGCAGCAATGGCTTGGTGGGTGGCTTGGTGGGCAGGGGAGGGGTAGGTGGATGGGAGTGGGGGTTCGTGCCTCCCCAGGGTTTGACCAAGGGAGGGTTGACCAAGGGAGGGTTGACCAAGGTTTTGGGCAAGCATTTGCAAGACCATATCAGGTGCCTGTGTGTGTTTTGTTTCGTAATTTGTTTGTAATAACACGCACAATACATACAAGGGCACACAGCAAACTATACAAGGGCACACAGCAATACACACAAGGACACGCACCAGTGTGTGTTCTGATGCATGATCATGCTGGGTCGGTGGTAGTGGTGGTGCATGGGTGGACGCAGGTGCATTGCCATTCAACAGAGAGAGCAGCGTTGTGAGTAGCTGTGGGTGGGTGGGCAATGAAGGTGTGTGCAATAGAAATGCGTTGTGTATACACAGATATACATAGATCTAGGTCATAGACGTAGATATACATAGATATACACATCTGCAGGTACATATACAGCGACTATACATACACAAATACATACCTCTGCAGACGCTGCTGTTGATGCTGATGGTGGTGGCCGTGCAAGGTACTGTGCTGCTTCTTGTAGCGCCTGTGTGTCGTGGTTTGTAGTGGTTTTATGTGTCGTGGTTTGATGATGAATTTGACATTGTGATGATGTGTCGTGGGCACAAAAAACAAAGTCCCTGCTCTTCAATGATGCTGCTGCATATATATTGCTGCTGCATGATGACTACTCTCCTCCATGTACAAGCATGTGGTGCACAACAATCTCACACACACACACACCACACCTGCGGTTGCCATGCCACGGGTGTGTTGCCAAATTGCCCATCAAGTGCTGCTCGTACAACTGCTACTTTGCTATGTGCACCAGTAGCATCAAGACCACATGTTTCTTGCAGAGGATTGGTCATGACAGGTACAGATGGGTGTGGTGATGGTACCCTTGGCGGGGAGAGATCTGGGGAGTTTTTGCCACGACGACGACGTGTGTTGTGTGCAGCCAGGCGCATACGGCAATTACTGTGTGTGTGTTGTGTGTAGAGGTGTGCACGCAACTATCAATGGTGTGTCTTGGTGTGTCTTCAAACACCAGTCCGTACCGTTTGCTGCCATCAAAATCGCCCACGGGATGGAAGCGTCCACACTGCTGACAAAAGCGCTGTTCAGTGCCATTGCGCAACACAGTGGATGCCTTGAGATGCTTGGGACATACACGGTATCGCTGAAAGTAGGGCTTGCTGCCTGTGAGGTCCTCTCCACATCCTTGAATCTGTGCGGGATGATCATGCATGTGCGGGATTGTCAACAGACAAGGGTGCAACTTTCAAGAGTGCAACTTTGTGACCCATTGGCATCAAGACGGTACCTGACAAACAAGGGGTGTGAGATTACGGCGTCCCTTGCCTGGAGCAGCAGGCAAACTATCGACAAATGCTGGGACAGGCTGAGTAGTTGTACAAGCTGGCTCTGCTCCAGAATCAGATGGGCGTTCATCTATAGGAACATCACGAACAACATGGACTTCTTCATCCATTGTGTTTGCTGTGTCGCCGAGCAATGACGCGTAGTAATAGCTACCTGGCCAATACCCATGCGCATACGTGCTGCATTTGCTATAAGGTTGCTGCCTGTAGATTCGTTGCTGAACGCCACGGTAGGTGTCAAGGCACGACACGGGTATTGTACGGTATTGTTAAACTTTGGATAACTAAATGGCATTGCCCAAAGCGTCGTGGGCGGTAGGTGGCGTTTTACGATCCTATACAGTGAAAATGGGGCGTTCTATGGCGTTGGCTGTTAATTAGTAAGATTTACAAGCAAGAAAAATAACAACTGGTGGCATTTTCTTGCGCTCGTAAGAGCGTCGAGATCATCGCCACAACCGCATGACTTGTTGGACATGCCCACCGTCAGTCCCGTTGGGCATACCCACCATCATCGGCAACAAGCGAATAGTTTCTGCACATAATATAGTCTTCACACACATCATTGATTATCATCACGCCTTACACAACAGGCAGTTGCAACTGTTTATACTTTGCAGCCACCTTGCTAGAGGGATCCTGATTGGCAGCAATGTGACGCAGCGTGTTGTTATAGAATGCCACCAGTGCCTTGTCTTCCTTGCACACAACCATTTCATTGGAAGACAACTCTAGCAAGTTCTGTGTGTTGGGTGGTTGGGAAATGGTCTCTGACCGCAACATGAAACACACACACACACCAGTCAACACATTCAACAGCAGCATCCACACCTGAATCACCGAAGGGGTAATCGTCTCCAATCCCTGATCAAAAAAGTACAAATAGTGATTCAAAATCTCTACATACAGTGACACTGCCTCTGTGGATGGATTGCCTCGAATGGCACTTTGCTGTTGGGCAGCATTGGCCATCTTGAGAGCACGTTTTAGGCATGTCATCACGCTGCTGGCATCCCGCACCACCACGGGCCACACTGTACTGTCATCATCATTTCCCTGCAGGTGTGTGATGTTGTTGCATTATAATAAGGCACACCAACAGCAATCGTATATTTACAGACGCACAAATACACACACCAACACACACACCCAAACACACACACACCTCTGGTGTCGCTGACACGGTTGTCCGCGCCAATGCCTCCCCCACCCCCTCAGCCCCCCCCCCCTGTGGCCCGCCCTGCCAGTGCAAATGACTGCACAAACATATAGCACGACACTGATCAGGTTTCTTGAGCAGTTTGCTGCAGTAGCCAGTAGTTTTGTGTACTAATGCAGCACGATTATCTTGGCTGAGTACATGACAGTTGGTGAGGGAGGCAATGATGGTTTGGAGGGCAGTGACCTGTTCCTTGCTGTCTGGTATGGACTCCTCGTAAATTACGAATGCCTGGATTTGTGTGGGATGTATGCGTGGGTACGGGGTTGATGTGTGCATGCACAAGCCTACCTACACCCTCTCCCTGCGCAACACAATACATCATCCATCCACATTCTATACACCCCCTCTCCCACTCCATTACACACATCATCACACCTGTTCATAGCATTCATAAGCAATGAGCTCCAGCTTGGCCACCTCACTCGCTGCATGTGCTGCCATGAGGTAGAGCTGCAACACAGTGAGAGAAGGGGTGAGATCAACCAAACGGGCAATGGTGTGTAGTACAAACAACAACAGCTTGTCCAGTTGTACCTCCTGTGTGTATGTTGGTGTGTGGGTGTGTTGGTGTTGGTGTGTGGGTGTGTTGGTGTTGGTGTGTGTGTTGTACAACCTCATCCACATAATAATCACAATACATTATCATATCATCATCATCACCACCACCGCTTTGTCTCTGCAGTGCACACACACACAAGTAACCAACCCATCAACACCCTCCCCCTCCCTCATCCCCCCCCCAAACCCCCTCCCCTACACATACCTCCCCAGCATCGTCTCCCAGAGGCACTGACCCATCAGCGATGCCCTGCACCAACTCCAACACAGCAATAATAAGACTGGGCAGTGTGTACTTGTATCGGGTAGGCAACCCCTGCAGCAGGCGTCCCTCTATGAGCTTGAACACAGCCACACGTTGTGTCGCAGTGGGGGTGTGGAGGAGACGCATGACACGTGCAACTTGACTTTGCTGCTCTATAATGTCCTGTGTGTGTGTTGGGACAAGGGGGGAGGGGAGGTGTGTGTGGGTTGGGACAAGGGGGGAGGGGAGGTGGTGGGATATGTATGCTCTGCATATACACTGTATAACACTGTTCCCCAACACATATACACTGTTCCCCAACACATATACACTGCATCCACACACACTCCATACCCACATACACTTCATACCCACACACACTCCATGCCCACACACACTCCATACCCACGCACCTCATCATCAATGTCTTCACCATCGGTGGTCAACGGTGCAATAAAGTCAAACAGCATGGCGGTGCGTTGTTCAGTGTCTATGGGTGTCGCATGCTTGAGGAGGGTGGAGATGATTTTGAGTGCCATATCCTGTGTGGGGGGGTGGGGGGGGGGGGTGATTTGTTGAACTTGCATGTGTTTGTATGGTGGTGTGAAGTTGTATGGTGGAGCAGTTATACACAGACCCAACAGCTGTACCACCATACAAACACACACCACCACACAAACACCCACCCCCCCACACAACACCCACCCCCCCACACAAACTCACACCACCATACACCCACCCCCCCACACACCCACACCTTGCATTTACTAGGGGGCAGCAGTGCCATTGCTCCTGGGTAGTTTTTCAGTTCCAACACAGTCACCACATCATAGTGATCAAGGGGTACTGTGAGGAGGGAGACGAGACGCTTTTCTGCTGCTGCTGCGACAGGGCCCTGTCGTGCTTGTACTGCCTGTGATATGGTAGTGATTATAGTAATGGATATAATAATGGATCTAATAATGGATATAGTAATGATTGGGCATGATTGTTGAGGATTGGTGTGTTGTGGATGATTGGTGTGTTGTGGATGATGAACAGTACAAACAGCAATCATCCCAATAATGATATCAACACAAGGATGCTACCAATGATACACCAAGGATGATACACCACACTGTTGATACCGATTAGCACATGTTACTGATATGCTGCACATCATCACTTACCACCCACCCACACCACCCACTACCACCCACCCACACCACCCACTACCACCCACCCACCTTGCAGCAGGCCTCGAGCACAGAGTCAATACTCCCCAAGTCGTTCTTATACACGTTGACCGTGAAATCCAGCAGGGACCCATACATAGCAATCACCTCGGCCAGGGGCATCTCTGCGTGACTCTCTGATATCTTCCCACATGCTTCCTGAAGTTTCTCAAACGCCACTGTCTGTTCAAACTGACCAGTGGCCTCATGGGTCCGTTGGGCATAGGCGGCCAGGCGGTCCATGAGGGAGGACATGATGAGGAACACTTTGACCCCAGGTTGCAACTCACTACAGGTGGTGAGGAGGGTGTCCAGGGTTGCTAGGTGGAAATCATCTGGGAAACCCTATGTACGTGTGGGGGGTGGGTGTTTGTTTGTTTGTGCGGGGGAGGGGGGAGTAAGTGTGAGATAGGATGGGGGTTGTGAGTGTGTATGGCGGTGGTGGATGAGTGTGTGATGTGGGTGTTTTTGGTGGGACACTTGGCACACAATACACACACAACATATACACACACAATATACAAACACATGTAACACACACACAATATACACACAATATACACAGAAACAATATACACAGAAACAATATACACACACAGCACCCACACACCCCTCACCTGTATGAGGCACTGCATGAGGTATTGTTGTGCAATATCATCTTTACATTGTACAATTTGATGCACAACCTTGGGCAACACTGCCTCTGTATACAACCTATGTGGTGAGTAGATTGTATTGGTGTGCTTTTTACACACCTTTTTGTACATGGGGGCTGTTTGTGCATACATCATAGTGGTATAAAACATGGTATATATAGATCATAGTGTGTGCAATACATGCATCACCTCACACATGCACATCATCATCAACACATCAACACACACACATCGACGCATCAACACCCCAAACCCCACACGTACTGAAAGGAGAGTCCCTCTAGTTGACTTATGTAGGTGAGATTCTTACCCACCAAGTCAGCCAGCTGCTGTCGCTCCTGCTCCTTGCGTTCCTTCTCACGGGGACCACCTTGGTGCTGTGTGTTGTGTGGAGGTGGAGGTGGAGATGCATGCAGGAACCAGTGTGTGAGTGTGTGTGTGTGTGTTTGTGCAGTTGTACATCAAGGTGTAAACACAAATGTATACACCACATACACCCTCCAACACACCCACCCACCACAAGCACACCCACAAATACACACTCCACTTGTACCTGCATGCGCACCCATAATTTGTTCATCTCTGTGAAATTCAGCAACAGGAAATCCAATGCATCTGTAATGGTGCCTCCTTCTCCTTCATAGGGGGACCCCACATCAGGCAACAACCCACGAGACACCTGTGTGTGTGGATATGTACGTAACGTATGTGTGTGTATGTGTGTATATATGTGTATGTGTATATGTGTATATATGTGTGTACATGTGTGTGCACATGTAAATACATCTACATGTACTGAGAATGTACAGTGTGTTGACCACATACAATGTTAACCAGTACATACACCCATCCACCACCCATCCACCACCCTCCCACCCCCAAGCCTCCCACCCCCAATCCCACCTGACACAAGTAGCTCCTCAAAAACAACCCCCGTGTTGGGTGCTGCACCCCTTTACACATTTCCGCCAGATCACGCAACACATCCTTGGCAAACCCCTCCTTGGAGCGAATAAAGCATGTACCCACAGTACACATGAGGTAGAGGCGGGGGAGCACATTGCCAGCATGTTGTACGAGTTCGTACAGGCTTTCAAAGCTGCGTCCTTTTTTGGGTTCGTCTGCAAAGTACAACTGTGTGGGTGAAGGTGAGGTGTGTGTGTGTGTGCCGGAACATGAGGCAGTGGAATAAGATGTGTGGACACACATACAGCCCTCCCCACATCAGTCAGTAGCCTTCAGCCCCACAGTAATAACCCCTCATAATAATGAGTACAATACACTGTTGCTGCTCAACAATACATACCTCAATGTGTCGTAGTTCATCAAATGCTTGCATGTAGAGTTCGTAATACTTTTGAGGGCCGAGGAGGGATGTACGTAGCTCCCCCAGCATGGCAGCACAGTAACGCAACGCCTCTCTCAAATTGTCCTCATCCTGTGGGGATATCACAATGTGGATATCACTACTGCTGAAAATGCCATGGCTGGGCACCACATACCAGTGCTCGCTTCATGAAAAATGAGTTGCGCTTGATGGATGTGCTGGCTTCCTTGAGCCACTTGCCCTGCTCATCACCAGTGGATGCCATGATACCTTGTGTGTTGAAAGGTATATGTATTTGTGGTTGTGTCGGGGGGAGTGGTTGTGTTGATGTGCTCAGATGATGCTGGGATTGATGTCGTGTTTCGTACCGTAGTGATTGTTTTGCCTCCACCAGTAACGCTGGCTAGTAACAATGAGAACGGGGTGGATGTGAAAAACAACAATACGCCCACAACAGCAAACAGCGATCTGAACAAACTGCACTGCTGATGGATTCCCCCTCCTGCTTGATACAGGTTGTGTTACACGCACGAGTACAACGCAATGATATTAGCATTGATGGGTTCCTATGAAAAAAGCCCATGTGGCTGAAAAAAACATTAGAGTGTGTGGAACAACACCGACAACCCTCAACATGTTGCATGCACAAAGAAAAGTACAACAATGGCCTGTACTCATGATGTACGGCGGTGTTCATACACACTATCATCACCTCCCGGTGGTGAAGGACTGGTGTCCCTACTAGATTGCTGCTGTCGCCCACTGCTGTTGCCACGATTCAGCAGCCCCTCACAAATAGATTTGATCTTGCGCCAACTGCCACGACGACCTGGTGTTGCTGGCATGGAGGCACTGTCGCCCCCAACACTCCCCGTACTTGAAGAGTACCGGTATGCCTCTGCAGGTTGGGGGAGGATGGGATGAGGGGATGTGGTCATCAAGGAGAAACAGGACAGAATATACACATCAGTCCAGAAAATTTCCCGCTGCATACAATCCCAATACCATACCGCCTGGTTGGGGTGTTGCAGGTGCCAGCTGTGTGCCACCATCATGTCGAGGTGTGCCAGGCATGCTGCGACTGCTGCCACTGGCATGCTCCTCACCTCCCACACCACGGTTGGCTTGCATCAACATACGACGTGCCGCAGACACAGATGCACAATGCACTGCAGCATCATATGCACCTGCACCTTGCAACGTGAGGAGGGATCCTGTGTGATAGGAGTGATGAGTTGATGATGACATGGCGCCAACATGCTACACCAGCATCACACAGAGCATACAACACACACACACACCAGAGCCCGCAGGTGGACTCGTCACCGGTCCTGATGGTTGTTTGGAATGAAAGCATGCATAAAGAAAATCACTACACATCTTCACACACATCTTGACACATATCTCAACACACATCTTTCCCACCACATATTCCCCCACCACATAACCCACACCACAACCCCTCCTCCACATTCATACCCTGAGGCGCAGGGGTCGTGCTGGGTTCGTCACATGTGAAGGTGATGTTGAGTTCAGAGTCTTGCGGGAGTGAAAATGCTCGTCGGATTGCCTCTGTGAATGCCTTGTAGCCATCAGGTCCAGGCTTGACCTCAAAGGAATAGGTGCGCCCATCAAAATTGACATTCATCACAGCGGGTGCAGTGGCACCACAGGGGGGGGTCAATGTGTGCTTCCAATCGGGGAGGGCGTTGTCACAAAACTCACAGCGGGTTTCCCGCCTGTTGTTAAAGGAAAGGGTGTGATGGGATGGGCATTGGCTCTCCATTTACCGAGTCCAACCACCACTTCATACCGAGTCCCAGCAGATTGGAGCTGCCATCGAGCCAGGCACTGCTTGTGGGCAAACCTAGGACACTTGCACGGCTGCACGAGTGCACTCTCATGTGTGGAAGCACCGTCCAAGCATATCCAACATACATCCTCCTGCGTGGGTTGTCGAAAAACGCGGTACAACGTGTAACAGCTCATGGCATGTGACGGAGAAAGGCTTGTTTGTTGTATGATCCACACCACACCACTTGCATACCTCTAATGGACTACATGTGTCGCTGTCCACGTTTGGGGCGGGTGGGCTGGTGTTGATGTCTATTACGTTGTGATTTGTTTTTGCCACATGCTTGCCAGTCGCTGGTGGGCTCATTTGTTAGGCTTGCCTGCACTGTTGTCTGGACAAAGTATCGGAGCTGCTAGGGGCGAGGTTGGGAGCCCATTACATAGCTGAGGTGTGGGATAGGGGATGTGTAGTTGACACCCACCACGGTGTACAAATATCAGGCACAATACTGTTTTTAACAACTGTGGAGTTTTTAATGGGAATATTGAGGGTGTTACGAAGGGTGTTACCGAAGGGTGTTGAAGAAAACATATTTTCAACATACACCACCCAACTGCAGATTTCACACGGTCGCTCCAACATAAACCATCACAGAATACGCTGATTGATACATATACTATCACACACGACCGTGCATTACATAACGACCGCAAAATGACACACTCACGAAGACATGTTCCACCCATCGATGAGAGCGACACCTAGTTGTCTCAGTTTTCACATGATGACGATAGCATCCATGCGATCCATCATAGTACCGATATTCCTGCTGTTGGGATTGCTTTCGAGTGCTTTCGCTCAAGGTGTGTGGCTCAACAACCATACAATGCCCCGTCATGGTGGTGTAACAGCGTGTACTGTACCATCGTCTGTGCCATCGTGCTTGTCTCCATGCATCTGCATCATCTATGGCAATCTACTGCATGGCAATGCTGCGTACAGCCGACACCATCGTTGACCGTTGGCGCTGATGCCCCTCACCGCTCCCTCGTACCATACACAGATGGACAGCTCTCGTGTGCAGGGGACTACACGTGCATCATCAGCGCCAACAGTACACTCTATTGCTGGGGATATCCGTTTTCCTCTCAAACCAAACCCCCACCAGTGGTGGATGGACTAGACTTTGGGCAAAACGTTGCTGCAGTGGCAGTCAGCCCCAACCACACATGCTCTCTGCTGTATGGAAGCAACCAATTGTACTGCTGGTATGAAGGTGGTGGGTACATACATGGGTGCACATTGAATGCGTGTGTGGTTACACGCGAGCACTTGACAACACAGGGGCGATGATCTCTTTGGACAGTCTGGTGCATCCATTCCAGCAGCTGCATACAGCAATGTGCGCACTGCAGCAACTGGTGCTGGGTCTACTTGCATTGCCAACATTGACGGCACATTATGTACGGGGGGTTGTTGGATGGTGTGTCCATGTTGTGGAAACCACCACACATGCATTACTGGATATACATGTGCGCAGCCACACTTTCCCAATGCACTTGTCACACACACACATTGCCAACATCCACCACACTCCATGGTTTCTATCATCATCCATCATATTCTTCATTTCCATCTGCACAGCATGTTTTGGCCAGTACAGCGGTATCCCAGATGAATTTCGCACCAACATCTCCACGGTTGCCATGTCACCATTCACCAACATGACATGTGCTATTCAGTGGCCATCACGCACATTGGGGTGTTGGGGAGATGCGTACTCACCAGTTGCTGGTGCACCCTTGGTATGCGTGTGTAGTGGGGTGGGGCAAGGGGGCGCGCATGGCAATGGAGGGTTGCATTGTAGAACGGTGCTAGCACCATTATATACATGTACACCAGCATGCATGCATGTACATGTGAATGCACGCAGACACATACAATCATGCAGGAGTATGTGTACTTCTACTCACATACCTCATTTATCTCTCTCACACATACACCCCACACACACGCACACACACACTCCACAGGCATTGGCCAGCAACATCAGCAGGGTGTCTGTAGGCAGTACATCAACATGCACAGTCAGCAACAGCGCTGAGTTGGCATGCTTTGGAAATAATGCAGTACAGGATGTACCACTGAATGCAATCGTGCCTGTGAATAACACACAGGTAAGTGAGGAGGAGGGGGTTGTTTGACCAAAATTGATGTTTAACCAAAATCGATGTTTGACCAAAATTAATGTTTGACCAAAATTGATGTTTGACCAAAATTGATGTTTGACCAAAATTGATGTTTGACCAGCATATCATTCACTCACCTTCCCCCCCCCCCCTCCACACCACCCACACAGAACATCAGCAAGGTGGCGGTGGGGGAAACTGTCACATGCAGCGTTTCCCTCACAGGCCAACTTGTATGCTGGGGTGTTGACTCCAACCCCGAGTCAGCAGCTGTCCTTGCCTTCCCCCAGTGGCTGAGCAGCGACACGATAGTGGATGTGTGTGTGGGACGTGCGCATGCATGTGCATTGACCAGTGGCGGGTGGATTTCATGCTGGGGGTCGAATGAGCTGCAGCAGCTGAGTGTACCAAGGGATGCATGGATACCAGGTACGTGTGTGGAAATGAGAGGGTGGACAGAAATGGGTCAATGGATGGATGCATGCTGATGCACATGGTCACAGCAAGAATCATGTGCATGTAATCGTGTACCTGTAATCACCAGCATGTACAACAAGTGGGCGTTCACAACAAGTACGCCGACCTGACACCCCCAGTATCCACTATACACGCAGGTACACGGCCAACCACAGCAAACCTCACAGAGGATCTGTTTCAACCAAATGTGGCCCCGGGACCCCCTGTGGTGCCATCACCATTTCCATACTCACCAGCCATCACACCTGATCCCTTACCACCACCGGAACCACCCGTACCACTACCACCAGGTGTTGGAGAACCACTAACGCCCACAGTACCAACACCCACACCTGTAGAGCCCCCCCCCCCCCCCCCCCCCCCCCCCCC
>VFQP010000454.1_pt1 | contig 80812 bp, 142 predicted proteins | sample 3512351 | NCBI WGS metagenome assembly VFQP01 (sample SAMN10412372, study PRJNA504923) | tailings metagenome | isolation source: Relicate 1 Philex TSF1 revegetated site | place: Philippines: Tuba, Benguet | collected 2017-08-29
GGGGGAGATGGGGGGGGGAAAGGGGGGGGGGGGATGCACCCAGGAATTCACTGCGCAACACCATGTTTTACGTTGGGTTGGGTTCCTAGTGGTGGGGGGGGAGGATGTGATCGGTTGATGGGGTGGATTATACCTGTGGAATGATGGAACAACATGTTTCATTTGCTGTACACCACCATCACTACCTCTCTGTCATCACGTTGTGGGGTGGCTTCTGCCACTTTTTCACGTTCGAGTACAGAAAAATTGAGGCGGGCACCCTCTGCACGGGATGGGATGAAGCGGTCGCTGTACGTCACTGATCGTGGTGTTTTGGGGGAGCTGTGTACAGGGGAGCCAACGGGTGTTGTAGAGGAGGTGCGTTGGATCAAACGCTCTTCACAACAACCAGACCTGAACATCTGGGAACGTCTTCGATCGGGTGATTGTACAGGGGAGCCCATAGGTGTGCTTGATGGACCAGCTGCGGCATTGGTATTGTTGCCGTCCATGTTGTAGTTTATATGGCAGTGTATACAATGTACAACAGCAGGGTCAGCTGTTGCGAAAGCATATTGATGCGCAGATGATGCCTCGCATGGGCAGCATAGCTGAATATGTATGTTTTATCTACTGCTATTCAATCGTGCTGCTACAAGAAAGATCGACTGTGTTTGCTGGCGGTACTTGTTGGCTGCTGGGGGATGTGATACATAAACATCAGCATCTTGTTGGTATGTTACTCTAGTCTTTGGGAATGGGAAACAAAGTGTCTATTAAAGAATTTCCCAAAACATTGTGTGGATCCAATTGTTTTCGTGCTGCAGAAAAGCGTGCACTCGGATAGTGCGCCTGTGTGGTTGGTGTGTAGTGCAGGACGCACACACATACACATACGATACGCACCATACACCCCCACGTACCTGCACACGTGCTACCATGGCTGCTCGGGCGCGTGCATCCTCAGGCAGTTCAATCTTGGCCCAATGCTCTGCTGCCTTGTACTTGGGCACCAACTGCTCTGTGACCAATGCTGCATATCGTTTAAAACTGTGAGTTTGGGGGGGGGTATTGCTATATACTTCTTGCCTTCTTGTTATCGCCTGACTGTACCCCTCTGTACACCCATGTACTTGTAGCACCGCAGTGCATTGGTTATTATTGTGTGTATCGATGTCAACAATATGTCAACAATATGAACAACACCCCTCCCCACCCCCCACCCCTCACACGCACCTCTGTGTTACATGTGTTCTCATATCCTCGTCTTCAGGGAGGTAATTGATGATACCCACCCAGCTATAAAGGGCATTGGATGAGGGAGAGGGGCCACCATGGGCAGGGCTCATGGGTGCACTACTACCAGCTGTCCATCGTTGTTCTAGGGGTGGGTGTGCTGGTACGTGTTGTGTTTCAATTAGCTGAAGAAGGTCGTCCATAAACTGTCATGTACGGGGAGGTGGATGTTTGTACCGTTCATGTTGTACATGATGGGCTACATATTGGTGACAGCATGTATATACTACATATTGGTGACAGCATGTATATATGCTACACCATCATTGTGCAGTATGCACAGCCATGACTAGCATATACAGCCATGCCTAATATGTGTAACTGAGGATCTGATGGATTTCATGTATACAACCATGCATCCACGTGCACACACCCCACCATCCCCCACATCCACCCACCCCATCCACCCCTCCTCCTTCATCAGCATGAAAATACCACACCTTAAGATCAGCATGAGAAGGTTTGTCCACTGTGCCAGCAGGAAACGCTACCTCCAATACCCACTGCTGTCCCCCACAATCAAACCCCAGCAACTGGTCAGAATACCCCACTCTATACCCCTCACGTAGCCTCCAATGGGCGGCCTCGGCAGCGTTGACTTTTCTCACCCAGTCAACATTGAGGGGGTTGAGGTTGAGTAAGTGGTCACGCAGCTCTGTGCTTGACATGACTGCAAGCTCTTCATCTGGGTGGTTTGTGTTGGGTTGTGTGGGTGTTGGGTTGTGAGGGGTTGGGTTGTCGGGAGTCATGTGTGCGTTTGTATGTGTATGCATGTGGGATGGATGTGTGACTCTTCATGTATCATGTCAGTGCTTTCTTTGTGCCCATACGTCACAAAAGGGCACCCTGCCAACACTCCCCCCCAGCACCCACACCAACCCCCCCCACATATCCACACAGCCATCCCCCGCCACATGACCATCCCCCGCCCACACACACATTTCCACACAACCACCCCCCATTACCAGTCATACTGGTCTCCTCTTTGGCCAGGTCGAAAAAAGGTTTATTTGCTTGCATGTCTGACACATCAGGTGCTTCCGGAACAGGGGCCCCCAGGACCAGTGGGTCATTTGTGACAACCACCACAGTGTCAGTGTAGGGAATCCACATATAGCGCAGGTGCTTGTGCTGCTTGAGCCATGCTGTGTGATGCTTGTGTACTTGCTGTGGGTGGTGGTTTCGTGGTGAGTGGGGGTGGGGTGGGTGGGTGGGTGGGTAGGTGGGTAGGTGGGTGGGTGGGTGGGTGTACATGCATACACACACTCTTTGCAATCCTCTCTCAGTAAATGCACCCCTACTATCATGTACGCCTCTTGTTAAGCACCCCTACTGTTTACACCTTTTATTGCCTACCCCTATCATTATGCACCCCTAATCCACATCCCTCAATATACCTTGCGTGTGGTGGCAAATGTATGTTCCAGTAGTTGATGTGCAGGGACACATTGCAGTGTGACTTCAGCCACCACACCCAATGCACCCAGGCCTACACGTGCCAGGGAAAACAACTCTGGGACACGCTCCTGTGTGAGGGTATAGGTGTGTTTGGAGGTGTGTGGGTGTATGGGTGTGTAGGTGGGTGAGAGGGTGTGGTGTGAGGGTATAGGGGTGTGTGTGTGTGTGTGTGTAGACGTGTGTGTAGACGTGTGTGTGTGTGTGTGTGTGTGTGTGTGTGTGTGATGTGCTATATATATTGTGTGTGTGAGGGTGTGTGTGTGTGTGAGGAGACATACATGTTTGTGTGTGTCTTGTTTGTGGGTGAGGTGTGTTGTACATGAGTGTATGTGTATGTAGTGAGTAGATGTGTTGTACGTGAGTATATGTATACATGCATGTGTGTACATGTAGGTTCTACATATGATGTTGGCACATGCACACTTTACTATTAAACACAACACACACACAACACACACACACACACACACACACACACACACACACACACAAATACACACACCTTGCTGAGTTCAAGCATGCCCTGTGCAGGTGTGATTAGCTTCATTGCCACCACTGTCTCATCCACAGGGGGGATGGTGGCGCCTGTACCATGCGCAGACACCTGTATGTGGAGGAGGTGTGGAGGTGTGTGCAGGGTTATGTAATGTGGTGTAATAGTGTATTGGTGTTGACAAGTTGGCTATCTTGCAACATAAACAACCCCCCCCACACACACACACTTCCCCCCCCACCCCCCCACCCCCACCTGTGTAAACCCCCCAATCGTCTGTTCACGAATGGACGCATAATTCTGCAATGACAATCCCATAGGCCTCAACACATCCGCCACATCTTGCACTCGTGCCCCTGCCTGTACTGTCACACGCCGTGTGTTGGTGTCCACATGCACAACCCTGTCCAGTAGGGCAAGACTGACCATTCCATCAGGTTGGAAGGACAGGCCATTAGGTGAAAGGGCTGTGCCTGTACACCGAAGCTTTTTGCCTGTTGGGTGTGGGTGGGTGATAGGAGTGGTGTGTTTGTAGTGGTGTGGGTATTTGTGTGATGTGGGTATGCACACACACCAGCATGGGGTGGGGTGTGCAGGGGATAACCTTCAGTGTCCCGTTGTTTGTATACCCAAGCATGCATACCCACACCATACAAATACACACAGCCCCCAAGCATGCATACCCACACCATACAAATACACACAGCCCCCAAGCATGCATGCCTTGTGCATGTGCCTGGGCAACCACAGCCTCAAGTTCTTCAACACTGGCTGGCTGGACCAATCGTGTGCATTGGCAATCATGCGTACCACTCCAATTCACCAACACTGCCTCCTCTCCTTGTACACCACCATGCTGTGCTATGGGGAGCGTGCTCGTGGTGCCCTGTGGGTGATTGTGTGTGTGATAGGGGTGGGGGGTGGGGTGGTGGGGTCAAGTGTGTGTCCCGTACAACAACATCCCGTACAACAACACCCCATACACCCCATACAACAACATCCCATACAACGACATCCCATACAACATGTGTATTCACCCACCTCTTGTGTATCCCAAAAGCAATATCCTGTATACCCAAGGATCAGCGCTGATGGCACTGTGGGTAGTGTTGGGTGAAGAGTGTTGGGTGTGGTGGCAGCTGTATGACATCATGGTGGGTAGGTGTGCATACACACAGCAGGGCATATAGTGTGTGACACTGTCCTGCAAGCACCCCACACAGCAGCACATCAGAATCATCATGTATATGCACCATGTGGTGGTGGTGGTCGATTGACCACCTACCTGCAATGTACATAAACTGGCGCCGCATGGTACTCTCAGCTATGCTTTCATTTGCTTGTATCGCACTTGTGCTCATGTGCACCCTGTGCAGAGCAAAGGGCACGGAGGAATGTGCTTGCCAAGAGTTGTGCAACCAGATGATCAGCCACCACAAACCTATGTCTACCCTCTTGCTGCAGCATCCTCCATGCTGCACGCATACACAAACGTCTTGCATGCATGATTGACCAAGTTCCTGCCAATGCAAGTGCCCAACAGTGTCTCGGAGCAAGTTTTGTGCTTTTATATATCGTTGACCACGAGCTGCATGTGCATAGTACCCATTCTACCCATCCCATTGTGTGCATATAGTCACGACACAATAGGTTGTGTAGTTGGACGACACAACACCACGTTGTACACGCCACCATGCTCCTTGCATGGTCTCCACCAAAGAGCAGGATACTATGCCACCTCGTAAAATATTCCCAGCGTGGCGTGGCATCCTGGGTAACTGCTGATCCGTACGCAACCGATGGCGACAACCCCGTGGACGTCCACAACCTTGGTATGAGCTTCCTGATCACTTGGCGTGCCATGGAGATTTGTTGTGTATTCACATACAACGCACCTCAACACGCACCACACAGTGGCTGGACGCTGGACACGCAGTAAGAATGTTATCACCGTGCCTGACCCGTTCAATGGTGAGCCGTTTGTGCATGTACCAGACACCAGTGGGGATGAACTGCAGCCATTTATCGACAGCAGCAAGACGTGTCCAAAGAGTGGGCTTCACAACCCCTTTCGCAACCCAGAACGGTATGTGGTGGTGGTTGTGTGGTAGGTGTATATTTACACACGGTGACCTGCACACACCGTTGCATTTCATTGCGAGCATACACCATCAAAAACAATATGCTCAATGCACAACACTACTCAATATACCACTACCCTCATAAACACACCACAGATATACTATGTATGGGCAAATATGTGCACAAGTGGCTGAAGAGCTGCGCAAGGAGGAGGTGTGTGTCATGTGTGGTGTGTCTGATGTGTGGTGTCTGATCTGTGGTGTGTCTGATGTGTGTTGTTAATGTATCTGTACCATGGAACAACATACTTTTATGCTCCATCACTTTCATATCCCCATTCCTCCCAATTGCTCCTCTCAAGTGCTCCTTTACAAATCTACACAGGTGGCTGATTTCTTTGCACGATGGATTCAGCGCACCTCCCCCAAGAGCACAGCACAGGCACATGCAGAAGTGAGGGTGACTAGAATATTCTTTGAAAATTTTAGCGGGGACCAGGTGTGAGGGTGTGTGTGGGGGGGGTGGTGTACATGGGGTACCCCCATGAATATTCCCACATGCCCCTCATGAAAACACCCTAGCAACCCTCATGAATGTATGCACCCCCTCCAACACACCCCCTCCAATACTCCCCCAGGTGCGTTTTCTGGCTCGTGGCTTCCATGTGAGTGGTGATCACCTAGGTCAAGAGTCAAAGGGGTACCGTTTTCCCTATGGGCCCGTTGCACTCATCACCCCCTTTAATTTCCCATTGGAAATCCCCGCATTGCAACTCATGGGGGCCCTGTTTATGGGGAACCGGCCCCTGTTGCATGTTGACCACAAGTATGTGTGTGAGTGTGTGTAAGGGTCAGTGCATGTGTGTCGCTGGGTGATGTGATGTGTGGGGGCGTGTGACGCCTTTCGCAGGGTGTGTGTGTTGATGCATGTGTCCTGGTATATGTGCAGCATATGTGCTCTACATGGAGCACATACGTATGTGCCTGACCACAACACCACCCTCACACCATACACCATCCTCACACCACACACCTCACACCACAACAGGGTGGCTGTGGTTGCAGAGCAGCTCTTGCGCCTGCTTCATGCATGTGGCATGCCGTTGACCGATGTTGACTTTTTGTGTGGGAGGGGTCCTGCTATGAATCACGTGATGAATGAAGCGCAACCCAGGAGCACTCTGTTTACTGGGAGCAAACGTGTTGCTGAAAAATTAGCAGTGGACATGCATGGCAAGGTATATTTTTTGTGTGTGTATGGGGGGGGGAGACTCATGATGTAAGCGTATATTGTTGTGCCGCATGTAATGTGTGTGTGGGGGGGGGGGGCTGTACTAATGACATCATGTGTTGTTGTCCGGGACATGTGCTGCGTGTGTAGTTGTATTTGTCACGACATGTTGTACACAAACGGCAGTGCATACACACGGCCATTTTGTTTTCATCTTCATCAAGCACTGCTCAACAAATATCCACACACCTGAACCATCTCCACACATTCTCATCACCCTCATGACCTCACACCCACACTACACACCCACATCACACACCCTCATGACCTCACACACACACACAACACACACACACACAACACACACACACACACACACCACAAACCTAGGTGTATTTGGAAGATGCTGGATTTGATTGGAAGATTCTGGGCCCTGATGTGCGTGACCTTGATTATGTAGCCTGGGTATCTGATCAAGATGCATATGCATGTAGTGGGCAGAAATGCAGTGCCCAGTCAATCCTGTTTATGCACAAGCACTGGGTGGATGCTGGTATGTGATGAGAGTGAATTGGAGAGTGCATTGATCATCTTTGTGGATGAGAGTCAACATGGATGTGTGTATATGTATGTGGATAACCGCCAACATGCGTATGTATGTGTATGTATGCTTGTGTGTATGTGTATGTAGGCTTGTGTGTATGTGAAAAACAAAGTGGTCAGGTGGATGGATGTGTTGTACTACACTGAAGGTGAGACCTACAGAGTGCGTACAGTACAATGTCCCGCTATGCATCTCCAACAATCTGCTCTCCCAACCCTTTCTTGTTCCACGTTCCACCTCCCTCCCTTTCCCCTACCACCCCCCACCCATCCCCCACCCATCCCCACCCACCCCTTCAAAGGTTTTGAAGCAGCACTGCAGCACAGAGCAGCACAGCGTTCCCTCCGTGACATCACCATAGGCCCTGTCCTCACATGGACCACCAAAGCCATGCTCGACCATGTCGACGCATTATTACAAATTCCAGGTGCACGTAGGGTATTTGGTGGGCGGCCACTCGTGGGGCATCAAATCCCAGATTGTTATGGGGCAATTGAACCAACGGCGGTGTATGTACCATTGAGAGAGGTGTTGTGTCCAAAGAATTATGAATTGGTGACCAAAGAAGTGTTTGGGCCTGTACAGGTGTGATTGATGTGTGTGGTTTGTGTGTGTGTGTATGGTGTGTGGTGTGTGTCTGCGTTGTGGGGTGTACAAGAGGGTGCCGGTGGGTAGATGGAACTCTTGTTGGTGTTTTCTTGTTGTGGTACATGTGCCTTCATCCTTTCCCATGTTGACCATTTTCTAATGCCATGCTCCCTCATGCTCCTCATGTCACACCCCATGTCACACCCCATGTCACACCCCATGTCACACCCCATGTAATCATGTACAGCACTAGTCATGTACAACACTAGTCATGTACAACACTAGTCATGTACAACACTAGTCATGTACAACACGTATTAACAACAACACATACAGGTATTGACGTCGTATGATGATGGGCAGGTGGATGATGTGCTGGAGGCATGTGAACGCATGGATGCACACCTAACAGCTGCCATTGTATCTAATGATGTGCAATTCGTGCAGCGTATCTTGGGCAGGTATGTACCTCTGCATGTATCTTGCCTGCATGGTGCAAAGGGGCTACACAGGGCTTGCTTGTATAGGGATTGTTTATGTAGGGCTTATACATGGCGTATATATGTGATTGAGGGGGACGACGATGTATCCATGATCCACGGCAGCATGAACATATCCAACAGCATGTATTCCACCACACCTCTTCCACCACCCACACCCACCCAACAACACCCCCTCAACACACACGCAGCACTGTGAATGGCACAACCTATGTGGGCATCCGTGCTCGCACTACGGGGGCCCCACAAAACCATTGGTTTGGGCCAGCAGGGGACCCTCGTGGGGCAGGTATAGGCACACCAGAGGCTATTCGGCTGGTGTGGTCTTGTCACAGGGAGGTGATACAGGATTGGGGGCCTGTGCCGAGTGGTGGACAACTCAAGACGACATAGGTGTTTGTATGTTGCACATTGTGGGCAAGCGTGGGCGAGTGTGATGTGTGAGCGTGGTGTGAGCAAGTGTGAGGAGCAAGTGTGAGGCGCAAGTGTGAGGCGCAAGTGTGAGGAGCAAGTGTGAGTGCGGCGGGGCGTGGTGATAATGCATGCGGGCATCGATTTTCTGCAATGACTCTTGTAGGTTTTTTTTTCCTATTTGAAGTTGCAGCAAACATTAATATTGGCTACGCTGTGTCAACCTGAGAAACCCCCAAGAAGAATCTGTAACTATGAATATGTCAAGAAAGAGTGGCGATATAGCTGCCATGTGTGCAGACGAGACACGACTGGCAGTACTTTTTGAGGGAGGCGTTGTGCACTTGCTGGACACAGCAAGGTAATGGTGTACATGTGGTGCTGTGCATGTTGATGCTGTGCATGTGCAGCTGTCAGTGTTGCTGCTGTACGAGCAGGGGTAATAACACACACACACACACACACACACACACACACACACACACACACACACACACACACCTCGGTCACCCCTGCAATACACATAGGCTGGGGACTTTTAGGTGCACTCTGTGGCACACCCCAATTCACCTTCACAGTATCTTCGGCATAGAAGAGCATGCATTGCTACTGACAGACAGCACTGTGGTGTATGGGGATGCTGGCTTTGTACGTGTCGTGTCTGACAAGGATGGTCGGCGGTGTTTGGAAATAGAACATGATGCTGATCAGCCCATGGCATGTCTGGCGCAACGGGGCCATCAACTGGTGTGTTGTTGCTGTGTGGGTGTTGTGGGGTTTGGGGGAGGGTACTGTTCAGTGTAATTTTGTCGGGGGGGGGCCCATGTCCCACACACATGTCTCCAACAGATTGGCCCATATCGCGCACACAGATTGGCGCAGTTGTTAGGGACACATGTGTTGGGGTATGGGACGATAGGATGGGCAGGTTGCTGCACGTGCACGATGAGCACGACGAGGCTGTGTGGTGCACGGAAGTGGATGATCGGCGTCTGGTCACTGGTGGGCTTGGTGACTGGTGGTGGTGCGTGATTTTACATGAGGGACAGGTGTTTGTCTGTTGGGTGTTGCAGCCACTGTTCATTGAGTTTTTTGCAATCATTCTGTTCTTGCCATCATTCTGTTTTTGCAAACATGCACGCCTTGCATAAAATGTCCATCAAGCAGAACAAGCAACAACAAACCAAAAAATGAAGTACACACACTGTTGGCACAACAACATAGATACAATCAAAGCTCAACATCTCAAGGAATACGTTGGTCAACAGCACTGCGGTCAACAGCACTGTGGATGGATATACACAATGTTCCTCAGGCATATATTGTATGGTACACTGAAACACATTCTCTCACGTATTCCCTCCACTCACTCCTGCACGTTTCTGTCCCGTATCTACCCCTCAAACTTCCCTGCCCCTCCCTCCTCCCTGGTACTGCGTACAGCTGTCTCACGGCTGTCTCCACCACTGCTGCTCCTGTTGTTTGTTGCCCCATGACTGCCCCCAGCAGCAGTATTCCCCCCAGCATGACTCCCTCCAAAAATAGGCCCAGTCCACTGCGCCAACTGCCTCACAGCATCAAGCCTGAGGTCACGCACTGGGTGTCCAGTGATGATATCCAACTCACCAAAACGATCCAGATGGGTATCGTTGGAATATACATCATGTAAATACCCAGTGGGAACACGCATGGTGCTACTGTGCCGGGTGTCTACATGGTCTGCATGTATTTCCTGCATATGTATTTCCTGGTCAACTGCAACCACATTGGCTGCTCCTGCTGGGTCCCCTCCGCCCATCCCCTGTCCACCTGTCCCTCCCCCCACATCTCCTCCCACCCTCCTACTCCCACCATCAGTTACAAAGGGCACTGCTGGCATAGACAGCCCCCCCGGCCCCCATCCACCCAGGGCCCCTGACGCAGAAGACAGGGCAGCATCCCCCCAACCGGGAGCCGCATCCCCCCAGCCAGGGGCCCCCCAAGTGGGTGGAGGAGGGGGCCGAGTGAAGGCTAGCAGTGGGTGCTCCCCATCGAAATTGTGGTTGACGGTAATGGTGCGGCGGAAGCTCATCATGCGATCAAGCCATGTCATGGATGCCCTGATGGTCGTGGTGTGTTGGGGTGTGGAGGGTGTTGTACTACATGTGTATGGGGGTGTGCTGCATGGCGTGTTATGGTCTAGACAGAGAGACACACAGGCACCCCAATTTCGCAAAAGAAAAACAACACAAGGAAAGAAGCACACATATACGTATATATACATACACAATTACACACATATCTCACAGCATACCTTGTACTCGGCAAGCACTTCAACACTTCCAGCAGTTGTTCATACCCCGGCCGTTGTGTGCCCTTGGCCACCAACAAAGGGGCCCCAAACCGGGGCCCCTGTGTCCCCCCCTGTTGCTGAGTCACCACCCTATTGCTTGCTGATGGTGCCACTGGTAGCCCTTGTGCTGCTGCTGCTGCTGCTGATGATGATGACAGTGACACACCACCACCAACCGCATCTACTGCATATCCCTCCTTCATCCCACTCTTTGCGCTATCAACACTATTCCCACGACCATCACCATTCCCACCAAGAGCATTTGCACCCCAAACAGCATTCCCACCCCCAACAGGAGTCCGGCCCCCTTCCTGTGGCACCAAATACGCATGCCAGGGATGTGGCCATGCCTTGAGCAGCTGCATTTCATCCCCCATGACATCCACCCGCTGTATCCTATACACATCGGCAAATGACTCCAAAAAACGCTCTGCTTCTCTTTTCTGTTGACCAAAACCAAAGTCGGATACAATTTGACCATTGACCGCCCATTGCGCATTGATACAGAGCAGTAACCGGGGTGGGGGGCATGGGTCGGTGTGTGGGGGTGTGGGTATGGTGGTGGGGGTGGTGGGGGTGGTGGTGGCAAGTTGGCGGAGGAGGGGGAGGGAGTCGGCAGTGGGGAAGAGAATTGCTGCCAGCTTGTCACTTTGCCATGTTGCTGTGTGAGAGGGGGGGGGGGGGTTGCGAGGGGGGTATGAGAAGGTGTTGATATGTATACATGCGTGTGTGTGTGTGGGTGTTGTACATGTGTTGTACATTATAACAACCACCACCATCAAAAAAACAACCCAAACAAGCACGACAGCAACCCAAACCACCACCACCACCATACCTACACAATCCACCTCATCCACAAGTTCACTCATGATACGCCCCCCCAGCTGTGGTGCGGCATCCCGTATCCCCAACAACAATTGCTCTATGATGGGCACTGCTGTGTTGAATTGCTGTCGTACACCACCCGGCCTGGTGTGTGTTGGTGTGTGTTGGTGTGTGTATTGTGTATGTTATGTATGGTGTGTGCCTGTGAACACATGTACATTCACATGTACTAGACTGCACATACAAAACAAACACAAACAAATCAATACACAGCATACACCCCCCCTAAACCCCCCCTCACACCACACACACCATGGGTTCCACTTGTTGTATGCTGGTGGTGCTGGTAACAACAGCTCCACATGTTGTCGTGTGACCCCTGCATTCCATGCTGCCACCACTGATGTCACTGCTTGTGTAACCATTGCCTGCACTGTCGGTGGGAGCTCTACTGCTGCTGCTGAGGATGATGCTGTTCTTGATGAGGATGATGATGGATGTGCTTGATCCCCATCACCTGCAGCTGTCATTGTACTTGTTGTGTCGTGCATGCTGCTGCTTGCTGCTGCTTGCATTGCATGCGCCCAACTGTTGGTAACAGCAGCACTGGTGTTGTTGCTGTTGTTATTGTCAATGGCATGCCGTTGTGGGCATGTGCGTCGATTGTGTCCATGCTGTCCACACAACACACACCGCTGATTATTGAGGTAGGATACCTTGGCTGTATCTGCACTTGAAGAAGAAGACGCAGCAGATGCTGTATTCATTGTGCTGCTGTCAGGTTGAGATGGACTAGATGATGATGGTGTGAGCAATGGGCATCCACGTTTATTGTGTCCCTCCTGACCACAATGAGAGCATGTTTTCAAACGCCCAGCTTGTGTACGGCTCCGAGCTGCTCGTGCTTCCATGCTGGTGCGATACAAACGCTGCATGCTTTCCGATATACGCCTATAGGAGGAGGAGGATGGCACATCATTATGGCATCGCCATCTTGTTGTCATGCAATATCATTGCAAGTGCAAATATATGCACACTCTGCATACCCATCATGATCCTACACCCACCCTCCCCCGGGCAGAAAAACAAACAAACAACCACACACCGTTTGTGAAGCTCAGATCTGGGTTCTGTATACTTGCTACGCAAACCCTCGCTAATCTTCTGACGATGGATCTCACTCATGGGGCGCTTGGTGGCTGTATCAGCCCCATCAGGCTTTGCTGCTCTCAATCCCTGTATAATCCGTGCACTGTTGTTGTACATGCCCTGTGCGCATCGCCTGCGCCCCCCAACATACCTTGCTGCTCTGTACGACGCTAGTCTGCGCCTCATCATCAGCAACCGTTGCTGCAACAATCCCTGCAGTCTTCCTGCTCTGTTTCTTGCTCTGCAGAGTGTTGCTTGTCGACGATTGCAACGGGCTATCCACTGACACTGGCTTCACGAGCTGTGCATCGGGGATGAGCACGTATTGCAAACAATTGCACATGTCTATAGACTAGAACAACACACTGCCTAGGTTGCAGGGCTGCGTCCTAGAGGTTTCTATATACGTACTCATGCAACCACCAGCATCCACGCACCGTGCGAGCCTTGAGCACGCGTCTGGACACCGCATTGCGTATACATCGGTGTACGGGACCGATGCTTGGTTTCGAGGGCACAGAGGAGCACGTGGTAGGAGAGCGCATTGGCACAATTTGTGGGTGATGGACTTTATCGTTGGTTGGACATTATGAATAGAGAAGTATGTTGATGTATAGGTCGTGGTTAGATACACACATGAACGTTGTGAACTTTGCTGAAGGAAGCACTGCTGATTGGAAATAAAAAACAGGTGGGAGAGCGGTCGAGGAGGGCGCAACCATATGCATGTTACCTCCTACACACAGGGATGACACAATGAATGCACACAAATGGCACTGCCAAGCATGGCACAAGATTGGTTCAACTGAAACAACGTACATACATGGGGTGACACAACAAACAAATGCCTGCGTTTATGTTTTTCTTGTACGTTTTCTTTCGCAAGTCCATGTACAGAGTACACGGGCTTGTCAAGAGGCAACACGGATAATTGACGTTGCTGCGCTCCTGCTATTGAGGCCACCATATTTGGTGTAGCACAGCACAATGGTGCTGTACGGGATCCACACACATCTGTATCAAGCAATGGCACACACGCTACGACTGCATCATCTCCATCATCAAGCTTGTGAATGCTCTGCTGTTCAAAATGCACGCACTGTAGTATATTGTCTCTCTGCACACCTCTGGGTAGCTAACAATCTGCCAATCGCAATTGTCAGCATCATCAATTATGACATCATCTCATCGCAACCGCTCCTGCATTCTGGTGGTGATGTGCCTGCTGCCTTGGCAAAGTGTGTGCCAAAAGCCAGCACAGCACATCACCACACACTCTCAGTAGCATGATCTACTACGAATCATCGTAAACTCTTATTGCTTGTACAAGCACGCTGTGTGGGTCCCTGCTGCTCTTGGTATTGTTGTGGTGTTGGAGGGCGCAGGTCACCCACACAGCAAGTAATGGGGAGCCTCCTCTAATACACAGCAGCCCTGTGTGATGCGTGGTGGATGTGACGAATTGTGTATTGCTGCTCCCCAACAACATCTCTCACCCAGCCGCCATGCACAGTCATATACACTCACCCTCATACACCTACCCTCCTCATACACCAATCCAATCATCCACCCAACCACTCACACACACACACACACACACACACCGTGCAGGTGCAGCTTTTCGCCTTCGGCTTGCAGATGCCACTGTATGATCATGACCACCCGCCACATCCTTGCCCCCTTGACTGTTTCCGTTGCTGTATGCATCACCAGACTGTTGTTTTGTAGCTTGTACTGCAGACTCGTCATAGTAGAGCTTGCGGCGCAGTGGGGATGGGCGCTTGCCATTGGGGAGCACCATGCGGTTTGGTGTTGATGGTTGCTGTGGTTGATGGTGTGGGTGGGTGGGTTGGTGTGGGCATGTGGATGGGATACACTTCACCACACACAAGTGATGCCTGCCTATCATACAGCAAAACACCACATATTCATCACATCAGCATCATCACATCAGCATCTCACCCCCACCTATACCTTGAGTGATGAGACCAAGCCATACACGCCATCCTCATCATCCTCTTCTTCTTCCTCCTCCTCACTCGAATACACCTTGCGAGCACGTGCCCGTCGCTGTTCCTTGGCTGCACGCAATGCCGCATCCTCATTAGGTCGCAATGGAGGGGTTGCCGCCACAAGAAGACCACCATTGGTGGCACCCACTCCGTATCGAGGTGGTCGCATTGCACTGGTGCTGCCAGGAGCAAAGAGGCCGGCGTAGGGTGGCATGCTGAGGGTGGCATTGCCATCCACCCCCATGGTGAGCATGTGGTTACGGTCAAAGGTGGGGCCTGGGTAGCTTGTGTCGGAGTCTTCGGGGGAGGGGGTATCGGGGGCACGGCGCTTGGGGGCGCGCTTGGCGGGGCGAGGGGGGGAAAACTCGGGGTGATCCTGGTGGGAGTAGTTGTGTGTGTGTTTTTGTGCAATTTGTGTGTTTGTGTGTTTGATGCTTTATTCACAACACAATGCGGGTATATCTATCAACACATATAACCACCCCCCCCTAATAAGCTACCTACCTGTACGGATGCAAGCAGCTGCTGTGTGGTCATCCCAGCATGTGCATGCCCGTTGGCAGTGTACCGCCCGTTGCCAGCAGGGCTCTTTGCAGCATCACCATTGCGTTCCAATTTTTCTGGTGTCTTGGGACCGTCATTCTGTACGGGGAACGTGAGGGATTGTGTTGTGGGCGGCCATGATGGTAACCATCAAAATCATCCATCACCACATCACCACCACATCATTGGTACCTTTTTCTTTTTACTGCCAGAGCCAAACTCGCCATACAAGGGGTCCTTGACGGTGGGTTTGGGTGCAGCACGCTCTGCCTTGGAGACAAGGTCACGCACACTTGGCAATGCCTTGGCACGCGTCTCATCGGCAGCAATGCGAAACAAGTCAAGGCAGCGTTCTGTAAATCCATCAGCCAGCAGCTCCATGGCAATTTTACGGGTACTGCGTGGGGGCAATCATCAAAGTGGGGGCAATACTCATGATGTGTACATCATCACGTCAGATATGATCTTCACCATCATCATCTTGCATCATATACCAACACGCACCCCCACCCCTCACATACCCTTCATTTTGCAATGCCGACACAAGTGCCTCCTGGGGAATGCGTCTTAAGTACTCCAACTCCGACATGTAATTGGTAATGTCAAAGTTGGTGATGATCTTGCCGCCATCACGAGCGCCCTTGTTTATTGCTGCACGGTCGTATGCACATGCTGCCAAGTCCTCAGTAGCGAAAAACCCAAGATGTACTTGCTTGCCACCCACGTTGATTTGTGCGTGCCACTTGCCTGTCTGCTTCAGCAGCGACACGCCACGATAGTGGGATGTCTGGGTGCCACTCTTTCGTGCCTTGCTACGCAGCATAGCAACGAGCTCCGTTTGTGACATAGCTGTGATGGTGGGAGGGAAAGAGTGTGCGTGGTATGCACATGAGAAGGATGATGCACATTCCACACAACACGATGATGCCACAGCAGGCACTGTACCCCACATTCCCCCCCAACCCCCGCACGCTAACACCCCCACACCCACACACAAAACAACCCCACACCCCACCCGCACATCCCAAACAAACCGCAGCACAAGAGGCTGCTGGAATCGTTAGTACCCCCGCACGTACATGTCAGCTGCTCCATCTCGTCGTCGTATTGTCCGATCGGAAAGTTGGTCTTCGCGTGGCGTCCACTCTTGTTAATTGCTGCTCGATCAAAGGCCTTGGCTGCCTCCTCTTCGCTGTCATGATCCCCCAGTGAAGTGGTTTTGCCTCCAGCGCTTATCTGTGTGTGCCAGGGGCGTCCCAAACAACAGTGTTGCATGTGTGACATCCAAAGGCCGCTGCCTAGCGCATACAAGGTCAGGAAACAGGACAAGCCACGTTGCTGAGAGCAGCATGGGCAAAACTAGTTGTGGGCCCAGCCCACCAGAAACCTACCTGTGCACGCCACTTGCCCGTAGGCCTAAACAATGTGACACCACGGTAGTTGGACGACTTCACCATGATGTTTTGCTAGCCGTTGGCGTGGGATTGGGGATGGGCTGGCTGGAATCTCTGCAGCGAGGCGTTTAGAAATCTAAAACCTGCTGGTTTGCGCTGTTGTCGGTGATTAGGGCTGGGTTTTGCTGGTTGTGGGGGGCGTGAGTGGGCCTGTTTTCGGCGAGCACTTAACACGATGCGTGGGGGTGCGCCCTCGCTGGCAGTGCTGTGATAGGTGAGGAGGTTTTTATGCTGTAGACGGTGATGTACGTAGACGAATGAATGTGAATTACTTTTGTTTTGTCGTGTTTTTTGTCCTGAATAATGCTCAGCCCCCCCCCCACTCTTTTGGAGTTTTCATCATCCCAGATCGCAAATCTCAAGCTCCATTGATGCCATGTACACCACCAGCAGCACTCTCCACCTGCCAAATGCGTATTGTACCATCCTCTGATCCACTTGCCACGCTACTGCCCCCGGGTGAAAACCGCACACAATGAACAGGTCCATGGTGCCCTGATGGGGATTGGCAGGGGTGTGTACACGATGAAGCCACTGTTATCCACAATTGATACCCTCATGATACCACCAACAACGCACCTTTGCACACGTCACGTTGCTTCATGGTGGCTGCATCATACACATGCACCCACATGTCCTGGCCCCCCGTTGCAAGCAGGTTGGCTTCCGCGCAGTAACTGGCGCTTTCCACTATACCGTTAACTGAACAATCCAACGACTTGATTTCAGTCAATGATGCAGCATCCCACACTTTGGCAAACTTGCCATCCGCTGTTGTGATAAACCTGGGTGATGATGATGATGTGGGGATGATGATGTGGGGATGATGATGTGGGGATGACACGTGCGAGTTTGATGTGCAAATCTGGTACACTTCATAGTATCCATGTTGATGTCTACTTTGTGCCGATCAAGTGTGCATATGTATTGAGTGCACGTGTGTGTCTCCCACCCACCCATCCCCAGAGCATTGCCAGAGCATACCGGCCATCCTTTGACACCTCTGCTGATGTCACTGCACCACTTGTTTCCAATGTCCGCACTTTCGTTAATGTGCGTGTGTCCCACACCCTGTAGGAGTATTGTGTTGTGTTGTGAAGCAAGGGGAAACATGTTTGCAGGTGTTCTTGCATTGACCCATGCATATATTATTTCAGCGTCAGGATTCTTCACATGGTGTTGATACATTCACCCCCCCCTCAACATGCACAATCCTATACACGGGTAGGGTATAAACAACAACCACAACACCAAACAACACCACATACTCCAAGTTGGGCTTGTCGATGTATGACACCAGCAGCAAATTGTCATCTTGGCAAAACACGACACATCGCAATTTGTCAATGGTTTCACCTGATTTCTGTGGTGGCGCATCTGGTTGCGCCAAGTCGTACACTCGCACCACCTTATCCATGCCTGTGTGTATGATGTGTGTGTGGTTGTGTAGTGTGTGGGGGTAGCCCATGGATGGTAGACCTGGTCATGTACACGAGTGTTGAATAACAGAGGCATGTCCAATAATGAAACAACAGGGGCCCACCTGTATCGTCCCCGCAATGTGTGCGCAGCAATGACAACAAACACACCCGAACAAAGTCTATCAACACCCATACCTCCCGTGGCAATGATGTTCTTCGTCTGCCCAAACCCTGCTGTACGCACTACTGATGGGTGCTCAAATTGGTGCAATTGATCCCCAGTTAGTGCACACCAGACACGTGCACTGTAGTCTGCGGATGCTGTGACTGCACGCATTGCTGTCTTGTCGAGCATGCATGCCCATGTGGCGCCCTTGTGTCCCTGAAACGTGCCTATCCAATCAGCACTTTCTCCATTGAGTACCATGGGTTTGCCATCTTTGCTGGCACTAGAGATAAAGTATCCATCAGGGGTTATCGCACTGGGGGGATGATGATTTGGGGGCAGAATGATTTGGGGGCAGAATGATTTGGGGGGTGTTGTCCAGTGCATTGATGGCACTGCAGTGTACACTACCTGAAGTTTAGGTCTACAACGGGTCGGTCATGGCCAGAGTATACGAGTGGATTGGGTAGATCCTTGCGCATCGTATAGAGTGTCACGCAGATCAATAAGGATATGATGGATCTAAGTATGATGACCACAATGCAACCCCACAATGCAACCAGTATGATTGATGTTGCAGCTTTTCTTTGCGAGTGGGAAAAACAACATCAGCAGAAATAGGCAATGCTGCAATTGGCCATACGTCGTGCTGGAAATTGTATTAGCAGACAGTATCGCCAGATAGCACAGCAACGTGTAGCACACAGGTTGGTTTGCAGCTATGTGGTTGACCATCATCACCCTAGCAGCACATCACCGACACCTCGTACAGGTTTGCAACCAGAGCAATGGCTGAGCTGAAAAAAGTAGCGTTTGGCAACAATTTACCTGGGTATGAGGCTGGTGCAAGCAACCTACCAGGCATAGTGGTCATCCAGGTATGATACCACCCGGCTCATCATCAACACACTGCCCCACCAACACCCACCCGCACAGGAATGGTGGGGCATTGATGATGACATCAAGCGTCAGGCACTCTATCTGGCATCGAAAAACTTTCGGGTGCTGGCAGTTGATCTTTATAAAGGCAAACTCACCCTCAAGCAGGAAGAAGCCAACCATGTATGTTGATTTCCAATGCATGTGTGTAATGTTCCTGAATGCACTCTGTGTGATGGTGGGCCCAGTGCATGCACCATCACTATGCACGCTGTCACATACACACTCCGTCATCTTCATGATGCACATGGCAACAACAGATGATGTCCAATTTGGATTTCCCCAATGCTGTGGAAGAGCTAAAACAAGCAGCAGGTGTGCTCAACAGGGTGGTGTGCTCAACAGGGTGGTGTGCTCAACAGGGTGGAAATGCACACCCACACAGCATCCCTCACATGCACACCCACACAGCATCCCTCACATGCACACCCACACAGCATCCCTCTCCCCCCCCTCTCACACCCCCCTCTCCCCCCAATCCCAGAGTACCTCAAGGCAACTGGATCACCGAGTGTGGGTGCGGTTGGGTTTTGCATGGGTGGTGCCCTGGCAATTGCTTCAGCTGAGCATGCAGGCACTCCTACTGTTGCCTTTTACGGTACCCCAGCCCCAGCAATTTGCACCCCTGAAAACATCACAGTGCCAGTGCAGGGGCACTTTGGCAGGTAGCAGGGTGGACATGGGTCTTTGGTGGTTGGGTTTGTAGTAAATGGGTTTGTGGTATGTGTGTGCACCTGTGGCTTTTCCTACCTAAAAACAGGTTGGACAAGTTCAAAGGGTTTTCTGACGTAGAGGTATGCCTGACAAGGATGGTGCTACTGATGGTGATACATGCAACTGTTTTGTAGTAGTGACTGTGCGCACCCCCTCTGCTCGACATACAACCAACTCTCACACCCATAGACGGCTGAATCATACTTCAAGCGGATTTCTACTGGGCAGCTGTTTCTGTATGACAATTGCGACCACGGGTTTATGTGTAGCATCGATGACAGCGAGGACAAACGCAAAGGTATGTTGGTGATGATGTGCAATCGTCAATATCACAAGTACGCAACAACTTGCTCACACAGAAATGGGCTTTTCTACGCCCAGCAAGGATGATCAGGAGTTGGCATGGCTGCGAGTGTTGGAGTTTTTTGGCAAGCACCTGTAGGGCGTTGATCAGGCGAGTGTGTTTGAACACGCAGTTGTTGCATGTTTTTCTTGCATGTTTTTCTTTCTTTTGCAGCGTACATTGTGTTTTCACAATAACACGTGTTTTTCATCGCCGTTGCAGCAACACAGGCACAAGCAAAGAACAACAACAACAACTGCAAACTAGATCACACGATGCACTTATAATCACGCACGCAGGCGAGTAAGTTCGTCCGTACACAAAGCAAATATGGACGTCGATATGAGCGAAAACTCGATGGCCTCGTTGGCAAGCAAGGTTGCTCGACACAACACAACACCAATACTATTAATCCCCATGAACAACACCCTTGTGCACCTATACTCACAGAAAGCTTCAGGAGCAACAGCAACAAGCCAGAGACAAGCCCTGGGTCCAGCTAAAACCAATGTGGGAGGCAAGGGCAAGGGCAAGACGATTGAAGAGATTTACCAGAAAAAGACGCAGCTCGAGCACATTCTGTTGCGTCCAGACACCTACATTGGCAGCACAGAAAAGCAGCAACAACAGATGTGGGTGATGGATGGTGACAAGATGACGCTGCGTACCATTGGCTACGTACCAGGCTTGTACAAGATATTTGACGAAATCCTTGTCAATGCTGCCGACAACAAGGCGCGCGACCCCTCAATGGACTTGCTCAAGGTGGACATCAACCCGGTATGCTGTTGATCTGTTTTTGTTTATTTTTTGTACAAGTGCATGTAACTGGGTGTCTCTGCACGAAATGCATGCTGTGCTGGTATGGTGCACACGTTCATACACGTGCCCACCTCCACATTCTACAAGGAAACCAACATGGTGAGCGTATGGAACAATGGCAATGGTGTGCCAGTGGATATGCACAAGGAGGAGGGCGTGTATGTGCCTGAACTCATTTTTGGACACCTGCTCACCAGTTCCAACTATGATGACAATGAGAAAAAGGTACTGGTTGTGGGAAACAGAGTTGTTTTTGTGAATGATTGTGTAGCTGTATGCATCCTTCTGTATACGCGCGCACACACACACACACACACACACACACACACACACACACACACACACACACACACCACGCCATCCCACATCCCGTTGCATACACACGCACACATCCCCCTGTACAAACACACACAGGTGACTGGTGGTCGCAATGGATATGGTGCAAAGCTGGCCAACATCTTCTCAACAGAGTTTGTCATTGAGACTTGCGATGGGCAACGCAAACGCCGCTACAAGCAAGTTTTCAGCAACAACATGAGCAAGAAAGGTATGTGGGTTGATCCATACAGGGTTGCATACACTTGCATACACACTTGCATACATACTTGCATACACACACACTTATACATACACACTCACTTATATATTAAACACCCAGGCACACCTAAGATCACCGACTGCAAGGCAACCGACAATTGGACATGTGTCACGTTTAAACCCGACTTGGCAAAATTTGGCATGGGTGAGTTGGAGGAGGATACAGTAGCCCTCATGCGTAAACGTGTATATGATCTTGCCGGTGTGTTGGGCAAAACTGTCAAGGTAAAGGGGAGGGGGTCAAGGGAGAAATTTGTTAATCAAGGGGAATTTGTGAACGGGGTGGGGGAGTATATGCTGTTTGTTATGCATGCAGACAAGTGCACATGTCATGCATGCGTGTACAACAGAATTGTGTACAGCACCGTTGTGTCCACAAGTGGCACAATACAACACTACTGAATGCACACAAACACCAAAAAAGCATTACAATGCATTTCATTACCAACCACTGTTTCATTACTTCCACGATTTTCCATTACCTCTCCACTCTTCCACTACCAAACACTCATGTAGGTGTATTTGAATGGGAGTCGTTTACCCATCAAGTCATTTCAAGAATATGTTGACCTCTACCTGGGGCCCAAAGATGCAGGCACTGCTCGTGTATATGAACGCTTTAATGATCGGTGGGAAGTGTGTGTGAGTATGACTGATGGACAGTTTCAACAAGTATGGGTGGGAGTGGTGTGGTGGTTTGTGGTGGGTGTGGTGTGGTGGGTTGTGGTGAGTGTGGTGTGGTGGGTGGGTTGTGGTGAGTGTGGTGTGGTGGGTGGGTTGTGGTGAGTGGATCATTCTATGCCACAGTATAGGTGGGGGGTATGTGAGGAGTGTTTTTTTTTGGGGGGGGGTGTCTGTGTACAAATCGACGCATGTATGCACGTACATGTACATACAAATGCAAACAAACACACAAATATGCAATACAATAGCAGCAAGTAACACATCACTGCACCACCATGTGATACATAGTTACACATACACACCTACACACACATGTGATACCCACGTATCCAGGTGAGCTTTGTCAACTCTATTTGTACGTACAAGGGTGGTACCCATGTCAACTACATCACAGACCAAATTGCCAAGTAGGTGAATGCCAGTGTGAGGGTGTGGTAGTAGAAATGCCAGTGCGAGGCAGTGTGTGGTAGTTGTATACACAGTATACACATGATGTACACAGTATACAAATGATTGATAATGCACACACACACACATGTATTGCATGCATTGGACACACCACATACTCCTGTACACACCACATACTGTACGCAACACATGCTATACAAACCACACACAGAACACTTGCTGAGCAGATCAACAAGAAAAACAAGCAAGCCAATGTCAAGCCCTTTATGGTCAAAAACTATTTGTGGGTGTTTGTCAATTGCCTCATTGAAAACCCTGCATTTGACTCGCAGGTAGGGGGAATGTTGTTTTACACGGATATTGTAGAGGGTGTTTCAGAGGGTGTTTCATTGTTGTGTATGATGTTGTATATGGATTGACTATGTATATAAGGATTGACTATATGTACGGGTTGACGATGTACACGCATTGACTATATATTTGCTGTCCATACGCTACCCACACCACCTCTCCTCTATATCCCCCCACACACATACCCTCCCCTCTCCTTTCCCACAGACCAAGGAAAACCTCACCTTGCGTGTGAGCAGCTTTGGCTCCAAGTGTGAGTTGACTGATGCCTACATGAAAAAGGTTGCCAACTGTGGTGTCATTGACCAGATACTGTCCTATGCCACCTACAAGCAAAGCAAAGAGTTGAAAAAGAGTGATGGGAGCAAACGGCAACGCATTACTGGTAGGGTGTGGGAGGGTGTGGTATGGCGTGGTAGGGTATGGTGTTGAAACACATTCACATCAATACATACTGGCATCCACAAGCACACACGTCCCCCCTTTTTTTCTGCACATAGAACACATGCATCCACACGCTCCCCATTGTTTTTCCACACATACACCGTGTGCACATGCAACAATCACACACACACACACACACGCACACACCTGCAGGCATCCCCAAGCTTGATGATGCCAATGATGCAGGTGGTCGCAATTCAGAACACTGTACCCTCATCCTCACTGAAGGTGACTCAGCAAAAGCCCTTGCAGTCAGTGGCCTGAGTGTTGTAGGTCGTGACAAGTATGGTGTGTTTCCACTGCGGGGCAAGTTGCTCAATGTGAGGGATGCAAGTGCATCGCAGGTGTCGGGGAATGCAGAAATTCAGCATATCAAGCAGATTCTGGGGTTGCAACATGGCAAGGTCTGTGGGGGTGTGGGTGGTGGTGGTGTATGTGGGTGGGTCGAGGTGCTTGTTGTGTGCATGTTGTTGTGTGCATGTTGTTGTGTGCATGTTTGTATCTGTGATTGTCATGCATATGGTTGACTACTATATGTGTGTGTGAAGCACACACACAGCAAGTACATGGTTTCTGTCATACACACACACACCAAAACACATGCATCAACACAAAACACTCTTATATACAACACACACAGCAATACGACAGTGTCAAACAACTGCGATATGGACACCTCATGATCATGACCGACCAAGATCACGATGGTTCTCACATCAAGGGACTCATCATGAACTTTTTTCATCATTTCTACCCCTCATTACTCAAGCTCCCTGGTTTTCTTGTGGAATTCATCACCCCCATTATCAAGGCCACACGTGGTGGACGGACCCTGTCGTTTTATACATTGCCCGAGTATGAGGTGTGGCGGGAGGAGCTGGGGGGGTCCACACGGGGGTGGAAGATCAAGTACTATAAAGGTGTGGTGGTGGTGGTGGTCAACCCCCTATTTGTTTTCATTTTTTCCATCAACTTTCATGGTGGTCATGGTGGGGGTGCGTGTGCCGCTGTATCCATGTGCATACAAAAACGTGCCATGTGCATGTACACCCACACCCATACACCATGTGTTTCTATACACACCATACATCACCTGTTCCCATACACACACACCCTACCCCTTGACTACCCAGCCCTCACCACTTCATGCTCCCCACACACCATCACATGCCCCCCACCCCCCACCTTCACACAGGTTTGGGTACCTCCACATCCAAAGAAGCCAAGGAATACTTTGCAGCCATTGCCAACCACCGCAAAGAGTTTGTGTGGGATGGACCTGAAGATGGTCAGGCACTGGAAATGGCGTTTTCTAAGAAAAAGGTAGAGGAGCGCAAGACATGGTTGGCCAATTTCACCACCGGGACGTTTTTGGATCACAGCATGGAGACCATTGCCTATAGGGACTTTGTACACAAGGTGTGGGGTTGTGTGTTGGGGTTTGTATGGGTGTGTACTGGGCGGTTTGTATGGGTGTGTTGGGGTGTGTTTGTGGGGTTTGTATGGGTTTGTATGGGTGTGCTGGGGCTTGTATGGGTGTGTTGGGGCGTGATAGGGTGTGTTGAGTAGGTCTTCTGCCCACACAAACACACCCATGATCCCCTCCCCTCCCACCCACCCCCGTTCTCCCCTCCCACCCACCCCCGTTCTCCCCTCCCATCCTCCCCTAAACCAACAGGAGTTGATTTTATTTTCTCGTGCTGATCTAGAACGTTCCATTCCCTCCATGGTGGATGGTCTCAAGCCTGGGCAGCGCAAGATTATGTTTTCCTGCTTCAAACGCAACCTCAAGAGTGATGTCAAGGTATGTATTGCATTGTTGTATTGTTTGGTATTGTATTGGTACTGTGTGCATGGTTTTGTTGTACATATGATGGTTGTTGTGCACATGATGGTTGTGCTGGCTATCACCATATGCATGTGCTTGATATATACACATGTACCAATATATACCACAACATATACAAGATAAACTATATACAGCATGCACCTACTCAAACCACCCACCACCACATACACCCACTGGCATCACCCACCACCACATACCACACCCACAGGTGGCACAGCTTGCAGGGTATGTCGCAGAACACAGTGCATACCATCATGGAGAAGCCAGCCTGGCATCTACCATTGTAGGCCTTGCCCAGGACTTTGTGGGCAGCAATAATGTCAACGTGCTGGTCCCCTCTGGTCAATTTGGTACCCGCCTGCAGGGTGGCAAGGATGCAGCCAGCCCCCGTTATATTTTCACCCGCATGTCAACAATAACGCGTCACTTGTTCAATGCTGCGGATGATCAGCTGCTGTCGTATTTGAATGAAGAGGGGCAGACTATTGAACCTGAATGGTGGGTGTTGGGGAGGGAGTGTGGGGGAGATGGGGGAGAGGGGGTGGGGGAGGGGTGTGGGTTTGTGTAATGATGGGTGTGCTTGTCGCAGTCAGGTAGATTGGACGTTTTCCAATGCATCATCCACCACCTATTCATCACCCATCATCATCCACCTCTCCCCCTCCTACACCCCCCTTGTCACACACACACACAACCCCTGTTCCAAAGCCCTACCCCTTTTTTCACACACCCCCAGGTACATGCCCATCCTCCCCATGGTCTTGGTCAACGGAGCAGAGGGAATTGGAACCGGTTGGTCAACATTCGTCCCCAATTACAACCCACGTGACCTGGTGTACAATATCAAGCGCATGATGGATGGGCTCGAACCAGAGACAATAAAACCATGGTACAAGGGGTTTCATGGGTCTATAGAAGAGGTGCCTACCAAGACTGCAGGCAAATCATATGCTATTCATGGCATTGTGGGTGAGGTAGGTTTTGTGTGTGGGGGGGAGAAGGGTGTGGTGTGTTGGGGGGGGGGATGGTGATGCAGGACAAAAACACACACACTCATACCACTACATATACACACACTCATACCACTGCATATACTATGGTACATGTCAATCAGACAGCATACACGCACCACTCATTTCAACCTCACCCACACTCACCCACACTCACTCAATTCACACACACACACAGGTGGATGAAACCACACTACGCATCACAGAGCTCCCTATTCGCAAATGGACCCAAGACTACAAGGAAATGCTCGAGTCAATGATCAAACCCGAGGATAAAAATGAAGTTCCCCTCCTTGTTGACTACAAGGAACATCATACGGATGCCAATGTGGATTTCATGCTGTCACTCAACCCAAGCAAAGCTGCTGAGTTGTTGAGGGGGGATGTGTATGGGAGGCTGAAGCTCACTACCAAGATTAGCTGCGGTATGTGTGTGTGTTGGTGGTGTGGTTGATTGGGTGTGGGGTATGGTGTCATGTATTGATGCGTGTACACTATCTCTCACACCATGTGTCAAGTATACACACACACACACACTCCAATCCCAGGTAATATGGTGTTGTTTAATCCAGAGGGCAAAATCCAGCGTTATGACTCACCAGAGGCCATCCTACAAGATTTCTATGACATGCGTTTGGATTTCTATGCTAAACGTAAAGCAGCCCTTTTGCAGGTGAGATGCGGCGTGTGTGTTATAACAACGCGTGTGTGTTATAACAATGCGTGCGTTACATTACATTTACATACATTTCCTGCCTTCTTGCCCCCCTTGCATTGCACACCATCCTGTATCCTACACCCATTCCTGTATCCTACACCCATCCTGTATCCTACACCCATTCCTGTATCCTACACCCGCCTCCCATGAACAAAAAAACCAAACAGCTACCCCCCCCCAAAACAACAACAGACTGCCCAATCAGAGCTGCAGCGCATCAGCAACAAGGTGCGCTTCATCCTCATGGTGGTGGATGGCAAGCTTGTGTTGTCAAGGCGCAAGAGGAGTGATGTAGAAGCTGATTTGAGCAGGGCTGGGTTTGATAGACTGCCTGCCAAGGCAACACCTGCGGTACGTAGTGTGTGTGTTGGGTCTGTTGGGTGTGTATGTGCATGTGCATGAGTATGAGTGCATGGGTATGTGCATGGGTGTGAGCGTGTACACCTTGATATGTGTGCATGTGTCTGTACGCCCTCCCTTTCCTCCACCCTCCACCCTCACACCCAACTCCCCTCACACAACACACCCCAGGGGTACAAGTCAGCATCCACACCCATGCAGCCAGACGACACCGATGATGACACCAATGACGATGCCGACAACCCTGATGGCTCCCGTAGTACCAAGGCACATAATGGTGTTTCCTATGAATACCTGTTGTCCATGTCACTCTCCAGTCTGACACTGGAAAAAGTGCATGCATTGCAGCAGGAGGCAGCACAGCATGAGGCGAGGGTGGAGGAGTTGAAGCGTACCACTGAAAAGAGCATGTGGCGGGCTGACTTGGATGCGTTTGTAGAGTATGTGGGTGGGTGTGTAGGGGGGCGGGGGTGGGTGTAAATGGGGGTGGGTGTACATGGGTGTATAGGGGTGTAGTTGGGAGCATCATGGCAAACTACATACATCTTTCACACAATGTATGCAACACACACCACATACATCATCACACAGTTCACACAACACACAATATACAAACACAATCACAGGGCATTGGATATACTTGAGGCTGCTGAACAAGAACAAGCACAACAGCTGGTGAAACAACAACAACGTGCACGTGGTGGCAAGGTATATACTCATATGCATCAACATACAAAATCATACACATCATATATAACATACACACTGTATGACACACACCATATACATCATATACACACACACATCATACTCACAACATCATCACGCATATAAACAGTGTATATTTCCACTGAATGAACACACACACCACACATACCAACATAGACACACACACCATACACACCAGCAGGGTGGTGCAGCAGCAGCACGGCGCAAGGCAGCACATCACTCTGATGAAGACGAATCCGGTGACGACTGGAACCCCAAGGCCAAATCCAAAAAAATCGCCGCAGCCAAAAAAACCACTACCAACACCGCTGCAGCATCCCGTGCACCCCCTCCACCAGCAGCAGCAGCACTGGTGCCCATAAAACCCCTCCCACCCAAGCCCGTGGTGCAGCGGGTCCCCAAGGCAGCTGCGGGGGCATCTTCCGAGGACCTTCCTTCCATCATGGGAAGGGCAGGGGAGGAACCTGAGGTGTCTGAAATGTCACTGGGGGCCCGTCTTGCAGGTCGCATGGCTGGGTTACAATTGGCTGCACCAGTTGCGTTGGCTACTGCTGGTGGCAAGGGTATTGGTGGTGGTAGCAAGGGTGTTGGAAGGACATCGTCATCGTCTATGGGTGTCAAGGGGGCTGGTGGTGGTAGGAAGAAGACAGCCAAGGTGGTGGTGCTCACTGAAAGGTGCGTGTGTGTGATGTGGTGTGTGTGTTGGTCATGAGAGGGTAGCGCATGTGGTGGTAAAAGGGCATTTGGGTTGAAATACAGGGTTTTGGAGTGAAATATACTCAAGTGTATTACTGTGCATGCAGTCAATGTGTGTGTACACAGTATCGCTACACAGTATTGCTCCCAACCCCCTACACAGTGAGGAGGAAGATGATGAGGAAGATGCAGACAGTGACATTTCCTATGCAGATGAGTCAAGTGATAATGGGGAGGAGGTTGACTCACCCATGGTGGTCAAACCCCGTGCTGCTGGGGGTGGTGGTGGTGGGAAGAAGCAACTGGCGGGGCCTAGTCGTTTGGCAGGTATGTGTGCAGGGAGAGGGAGGTGTGCATGAGTATAGCATGATTATTATTATGGTTCTCTTGTTGTATTACTCTGTGCACAATAAACACCCGTCTAATATAATTGCACACAACCGAATGCACATACAAGCATTTAGCACACACAACCATTGCACACACACTTAAACTCAACAGATGCCAAGCCACCACCCAAGCGCAAACCAGCTGCAAGCAAGGCCCCCTCAGTGGCAGCAGTGGGCCCCCTCGACCCCGACTCCCCCGCGGTGGTGCCCACAGGCAAGGTGCGCCGTATCCGACCCTCGCCGTTTCACAAGGGCAGTGGCTTGGCGGATGGGAGCAGGGCGTCAGTGATGAGCCTGTCTGATGATGATGCGGTGGAGGACAACGACGATGACGGTGTGGAGGAGGTTGCCAAGCCGGCACCCCGTGCGGCAGCAGCACGACGTGGGACGGTGGCCAGCAAGCCAGTGTATGTGGATGACGACAGCGAAGAGGAGGAGGAGGAGGAGAGTGAAGAGGACGGGTCAGATTTCGCACCATCAGACTAGACTGCCTGGGGACTAATACACATGAAGAGTTGTTCTTTTTTTCCCCACGAGATTTCTCCACAAACCACCACGTGTACCATCGTGTTGTGTGACGCCACAATACTATCCCTACAAACAAGCTCTACAAACACCATCACCATCAGCTATCCACAACACCTTGATCTGTCACCATGGGCAAGGGCTACAAAGGAAAAAAGCCAATAAAGGGGAAAAAAGATGAGGAGGAGGATTCTGAATCGGAAGAAGAGCGCCCACAGCCCCGCAACCGTACGTGATCTGCAATTTGTCAACATGAGCTGCCTTGTTTCACCCTCGTTTCCCTGCCTCAGCACACCAATATCAAACCCTTTTCTTAATCGCCATCAATTGCAGGAGGACAAAACCCAAATGTTGGTATGCTGCCACCCAGCGACAGCGAAGAGGAATCAGATGACGAGGCAGAACCCCGCAAGGGTGGCCAAAACCCCAACGTGGGCATGTTGCCACCCAGTGACAGTGACGACGACGATGAGGAAGGCAGCAGCAGCGAAGAGGACAACCCACCGCCACGCCGTGCGCCACGTATGGCCGTCCCCGATGAGCCCCGACGGTAGGTGTGGTGGGTGGTCATTGACTTTGCAATGTACACAACATATACAAAACGATATGCCAGAGATACAGCGTGCTGCTGTTTTGTACTGGTGTATTGCACTCTTGTCACATGTATTGCCACGTGCATTGTCTCATGCATGCTATCATATTCATGTTTGTCGCATTGCTTTTATTCTGTCCCCCCCACTACCACTACCACCAGTACCACCACCACCACTACACATGCAGGCGCAAAAATGAGGATGAACCCGACCCAGAGGAGATCAAACGCAACTTGGAACGATTGGAGTTGATCAAGAAGAAGAGGGAGGAGGATCGGCTCAAGCGTATTCAGGATGAGGGGTGGGATCGATATGCACCTGAGAGTGACACCAACAGACGGTAGGGAGGATGTGGTGGGGGGGAGGATGTGTAATGTCATGTGGTGGGGGGAGGATGTGTAATGTCATGTGGATGTGAGGAAAAGTGTTGATGTGTGGGTTGGAAGTGGGTGCATGGTGGGGGGCTCACGAGTACATGCCCAATGTCGTGTTTCACCCAGCGGTTTCACCCAACCCTCTTCACCCGACCCATTACAACCTGCTTCTTGCATCCACTATGCATCCACTATGTACCCCCTATGTATCCACTACACACACAGACCAGGAGCACTTCCAAAGGACCATCCATCAGTGACAGGAGCCACAGAAACCTCCAAGTGATTGTAGGTGCAACAGAAACCACCAAGTGATCTTGCAAGGGACAGCAGCACGTGGCGTTTTGGTTTTTGGTGTGGCGTGTTTTGGTGCAGCAGGGGATGGATGTGTGTGGCACAAGGGACCAGCTGTGTGTGTTGCTTGTAATGGCCATGCACACATGGTGCAAGAGGTGCAGAAAGACACATGGGTTTTCGTTTTAACACCGCAATGCTGCCCGGTTGTTGTCCTGACGCACATGCAACGAGCACATGCATGTAACAACAAACACAAGACACGGAAAAACAAGAAAGAAATGGGAAAGGCACAGGCAATTTAAAGGAAAAGAAAAACAGCCTGTCAACAAAAAAACCAGCCTCTCACATTAATCACCGGCTGCTCCCAAATCCAGCCAAGTACACATAAATCACCGGATGCTTCCGTTGACTATAGATTTGACTGTACAGGACCCCGCACTTGTGCTCAGAGGGACCCCCTTGTAACATGCCACCAGCTGGGCATTGGTGGCCAAATCAGGGTGAACCTGTGTTTGTTTGTGTTTGTGGGTGTGGGTGTGTTTGTCTGTGTTTGTGTTCTGTCAAGCAATACACCCCCGTTCACACTCACCCCCACCCAACACCCACCACACATAGTACCTGCTCAAACACCTTGTGCTTGGGATTCAACACCGCATCCGCCTCCCCCCCATACCCCTCCACACCCACACGCTCCCCAATACCGGCCCCCGCAGGGGGCTCCACCAACTCCACTCGACTGCCATCTTCTGAGGAAGCTGCGAGTACCATTGCCTGACTCAAGATACCTCTCATCTTGGCTGGCTTCATGTTGCACACGAGTACACATCGTCGCTGCTGCATGTCAGACTCGGGGATGTACTTGACGAGGCCACTGACCACCGTGCGGGGTTGTGGTTCTCCGACATCGATTTCCTCTACATACAGGCTGTGTGGGTGATGGGGTGGTGAGCAGGGTGGGAGAGAGGTGGTGAATTGTGGGGTGAGGTAGGTGATGGTGTATTTGGGGGAGGTGGGTGATGGTGTATTGCGGGAAACATAAATGAGAGGGGATGTACAAGGAAACGTGTCCAACTACACAATAGAACCACACAGAACAATCACTCAGTACAACCACAACACACACACACACCTACCTATCTGCATCTGGGTGGCGCCATGCTTTTTGTATGAGCCCTACACGCAAGTCAAGTCTACTCACATCCACTGGACGAGACACATCTGCTGCTGCTGGTGGTGCCTGTGTTTGTGTGCATTTGTGTGTACGTATGTGTGTGTGTGTATGTATGTGTGGGTGTGTTTGTGTGCACGTATGTGCAAGCATGTGATGCTTTGTTTGTTCTGTACAGCTTGCATGAATTTGTAATTCGTATATCAGTGTGTATCAGTGTGTTGCACATGCACAAACCAAGCGAACAATCATCCTGTACCATCCATACCTTTGCCTTTTCTTTTTTCTTTGCAATACTCTTTTCACCAACACCACCATCTGCATTATTCCCAGCTTCACCATTCCCCTTTTGTTTACCATCGTCATTTCTTCCATCCTTCTTCCCCTCTTTTTTCCCCTCTTTTTTCCCGTCCTTTTTCCCGTCCTTTTTCCCCTCTTTTTCACCTGCGACACCCTTGCCACTCCCCTTTCCATTCTTACCACTCCCCTTTTCATTCTTACCACTACCAGCCCCAGCGGCAGCGGCAGCATCGGCTGCTTGGTTGCCTGAGAACCGTGCTCGTAGGTCGGCAACTACACTCTCATCAAGGTGGTGCTTGAAAAACAGTTGCTTACAGGGGACAGGAGACAATATGTGTCCTGTATATGGTGTGTGAGTGAGTGTGTGTGAGAGAGAATGTGTGTTGCTTTGGGTATTCGTTTGTGTTCCCTGCATGGGGATGTATGTGCATGCACATATGCTTTTGATACATGTACAACACCCCCCTCTTACACACACCACCCCCCTCACACACACCATACACACAAACCCACCTGGAATGATGAGATGTGGTGTGCTCGCCAAGTCCACCAACCCATCTGTTATATACACACGATCAGGCTCAAGTGCAAGTGTCTCTCGTATTGCATCAGCAGTGCTGGGCATGTAGGGGGAGAGCATGCCTGTCAACAGCACCACCACACCAGCTAACGCAGCCATACATGTACCACATGCAGCCTTGTCGCTCTTGATAAGACGCCATAATTCGTTTTCCTGTTGTTGGATGTGGTGTGCTTGTGGGTGGGTGGGTGTGGATGCATGTGTGTGTGAAGGGGGGAGAAGGTGTCGATGTGTAGCACAGTGCTGCCATGTGTGTGTATGTGTGTGTTTGTGTATATATTGACACATGGTTGTACGTCATGCACACTGCCAACACCACCCCACACCCCTACACCCCTACACACACTCCTACCCCCCCTCCTCACCTGAAAGAACAAATTCCCCAGTGCACACAGCTGAATAGCACATTTCAACCCCTCCCTCAGGCGTTTCTGTTCCATTGCTGTCACATACTGCTGTACAAGGGGGGCCACCTTTGTTCCTAGGTCAAGCACCACTGCCTCCCCATCCCCTGTGGGATGTGGGACGATACCGCCAAATCGTGACCTGTGTGTGTGGGGGGGGGTGGGGGGTGGAGTGGGGGGGGGGAATGGGGAGGGACAACAGGGGGTCGTGTGTGTGTGTGTATGGTTGTATGTATGTGTGTATGTATGGTTCATTGCTCACCCACATCGACACCCACATTCCCCATGCACCACCACCATACCACACCACACCATCACCACACCACCACACCATACCATCACCACACCCCCCAAACAACACACCCGTCTTGTATAAACTTAAACACCCTCATCAGAAAATTCCCCAACCATGCATATATTATTTCAGCGTCAGGATTCTTCACATGGTGTTGATACATTCACCCCCCCCTCAACATGCACAATCCTATACACGGGTAGGGTATAAACAACAACCACAACACCAAACAACACCACATACTCCAAGTTGGGCTTGTCGATGTATGACACCAGCAGCAAATTGTCATCTTGGCAAAACACGACACATCGCAATTTGTCAATGGTTTCACCTGATTTCTGTGGTGGCGCATCTGGTTGCGCCAAGTCGTACACTCGCACCACCTTATCCATGCCTGTGTGTATGATGTGTGTGTGGTTGTGTAGTGTGTGGGGGTAGCCCATGGATGGTAGACCTGGTCATGTACACGAGTGTTGAATAACAGAGGCATGTCCAATAATGAAACAACAGGGGCCCACCTGTATCGTCCCCGCAATGTGTGCGCAGCAATGACAACAAACACACCCGAACAAAGTCTATCAACACCCATACCTCCCGTGGCAATGATGTTCTTCGTCTGCCCAAACCCTGCTGTACGCACTACTGATGGGTGCTCAAATTGGTGCAATTGATCCCCAGTTAGTGCACACCAGACACGTGCACTGTAGTCTGCGGATGCTGTGACTGCACGCATTGCTGTCTTGTCGAGCATGCATGCCCATGTGGCGCCCTTGTGTCCCTGAAACGTGCCTATCCAATCAGCACTTTCTCCATTGAGTACCATGGGTTTGCCATCTTTGCTGGCACTAGAGATAAAGTATCCATCAGGGGTTATCGCACTGGGGGGATGATGATTTGGGGGCAGAATGATTTGGGGGCAGAATGATTTGGGGGGTGTTGTCCAGTGCATTGATGGCACTGCAGTGTACACTACCTGAAGTTTAGGTCTACAACGGGTCGGTCATGGCCAGAGTATACGAGTGGATTGGGTAGATCCTTGCGCATCGTATAGAGTGTCACGCAGATCAATAAGGATATGATGGATCTAAGTATGATGACCACAATGCAACCCCACAATGCAACCAGTATGATTGATGTTGCAGCTTTTCTTTGCGAGTGGGAAAAACAACATCAGCAGAAATAGGCAATGCTGCAATTGGCCATACGTCGTGCTGGAAATTGTATTAGCAGACAGTATCGCCAGATAGCACAGCAACGTGTAGCACACAGGTTGGTTTGCAGCTATGTGGTTGACCATCATCACCCTAGCAGCACATCACCGACACCTCGTACAGGTTTGCAACCAGAGCAATGGCTGAGCTGAAAAAAGTAGCGTTTGGCAACAATTTACCTGGGTATGAGGCTGGTGCAAGCAACCTACCAGGCATAGTGGTCATCCAGGTATGATACCACCCGGCTCATCATCAACACACTGCCCCACCAACACCCACCCGCACAGGAATGGTGGGGCATTGATGATGACATCAAGCGTCAGGCACTCTATCTGGCATCGAAAAACTTTCGGGTGCTGGCAGTTGATCTTTATAAAGGCAAACTCACCCTCAAGCAGGAAGAAGCCAACCATGTATGTTGATTTCCAATGCATGTGTGTAATGTTCCTGAATGCACTCTGTGTGATGGTGGGCCCAGTGCATGCACCATCACTATGCACGCTGTCACATACACACTCCGTCATCTTCATGATGCACATGGCAACAACAGATGATGTCCAATTTGGATTTCCCCAATGCTGTGGAAGAGCTAAAACAAGCAGCAGGTGTGCTCAACAGGGTGGTGTGCTCAACAGGGTGGTGTGCTCAACAGGGTGGAAATGCACACCCACACAGCATCCCTCACATGCACACCCACACAGCATCCCTCACATGCACACCCACACAGCATCCCTCTCCCCCCCCTCTCACACCCCCCTCTCCCCCCAATCCCAGAGTACCTCAAGGCAACTGGATCACCGAGTGTGGGTGCGGTTGGGTTTTGCATGGGTGGTGCCCTGGCAATTGCTTCAGCTGAGCATGCAGGCACTCCTACTGTTGCCTTTTACGGTACCCCAGCCCCAGCAATTTGCACCCCTGAAAACATCACAGTGCCAGTGCAGGGGCACTTTGGCAGGTAGCAGGGTGGACATGGGTCTTTGGTGGTTGGGTTTGTAGTAAATGGGTTTGTGGTATGTGTGTGCACCTGTGGCTTTTCCTACCTAAAAACAGGTTGGACAAGTTCAAAGGGTTTTCTGACGTAGAGGTATGCCTGACAAGGATGGTGCTACTGATGGTGATACATGCAACTGTTTTGTAGTAGTGACTGTGCGCACCCCCTCTGCTCGACATACAACCAACTCTCACACCCATAGACGGCTGAATCATACTTCAAGCGGATTTCTACTGGGCAGCTGTTTCTGTATGACAATTGCGACCACGGGTTTATGTGTAGCATCGATGACAGCGAGGACAAACGCAAAGGTATGTTGGTGATGATGTGCAATCGTCAATATCACAAGTACGCAACAACTTGCTCACACAGAAATGGGCTTTTCTACGCCCAGCAAGGATGATCAGGAGTTGGCATGGCTGCGAGTGTTGGAGTTTTTTGGCAAGCACCTGTAGGGCGTTGATCAGGCGAGTGTGTTTGAACACGCAGTTGTTGCATGTTTTTCTTGCATGTTTTTCTTTCTTTTGCAGCGTACATTGTGTTTTCACAATAACACGTGTTTTTCATCGCCGTTGCAGCAACACAGGCACAAGCAAAGAACAACAACAACAACTGCAAACTAGATCACACGATGCACTTATAATCACGCACGCAGGCGAGTAAGTTCGTCCGTACACAAAGCAAATATGGACGTCGATATGAGCGAAAACTCGATGGCCTCGTTGGCAAGCAAGGTTGCTCGACACAACACAACACCAATACTATTAATCCCCATGAACAACACCCTTGTGCACCTATACTCACAGAAAGCTTCAGGAGCAACAGCAACAAGCCAGAGACAAGCCCTGGGTCCAGCTAAAACCAATGTGGGAGGCAAGGGCAAGGGCAAGACGATTGAAGAGATTTACCAGAAAAAGACGCAGCTCGAGCACATTCTGTTGCGTCCAGACACCTACATTGGCAGCACAGAAAAGCAGCAACAACAGATGTGGGTGATGGATGGTGACAAGATGACGCTGCGTACCATTGGCTACGTACCAGGCTTGTACAAGATATTTGACGAAATCCTTGTCAATGCTGCCGACAACAAGGCGCGCGACCCCTCAATGGACTTGCTCAAGGTGGACATCAACCCGGTATGCTGTTGATCTGTTTTTGTTTATTTTTTGTACAAGTGCATGTAACTGGGTGTCTCTGCACGAAATGCATGCTGTGCTGGTATGGTGCACACGTTCATACACGTGCCCACCTCCACATTCTACAAGGAAACCAACATGGTGAGCGTATGGAACAATGGCAATGGTGTGCCAGTGGATATGCACAAGGAGGAGGGCGTGTATGTGCCTGAACTCATTTTTGGACACCTGCTCACCAGTTCCAACTATGATGACAATGAGAAAAAGGTACTGGTTGTGGGAAACAGAGTTGTTTTTGTGAATGATTGTGTAGCTGTATGCATCCTTCTGTATACGCGCGCACACACACACACACACACACACACACACACACACACACACACACACACACACACCACGCCATCCCACATCCCGTTGCATACACACGCACACATCCCCCTGTACAAACACACACAGGTGACTGGTGGTCGCAATGGATATGGTGCAAAGCTGGCCAACATCTTCTCAACAGAGTTTGTCATTGAGACTTGCGATGGGCAACGCAAACGCCGCTACAAGCAAGTTTTCAGCAACAACATGAGCAAGAAAGGTATGTGGGTTGATCCATACAGGGTTGCATACACTTGCATACACACTTGCATACATACTTGCATACACACACACTTATACATACACACTCACTTATATATTAAACACCCAGGCACACCTAAGATCACCGACTGCAAGGCAACCGACAATTGGACATGTGTCACGTTTAAACCCGACTTGGCAAAATTTGGCATGGGTGAGTTGGAGGAGGATACAGTAGCCCTCCCGAATCTCCTTACCACCCCAATTCCACTGTAGTCCCACCTTGCCATGTCGCTGTGTGGCTGCCTGACGTAGCTGACTGGTTGCGTATTCTAGTTCAACATTGCTTGGTTTTGTTCCTGCTGATGCTGTTGCTGCCTGTGTGGTGTTTTGTGTGGGGTGGTGTGTGGGGTGGTGTGTGTAGGTGTGTCGGGATGTGTTGCTGGGGTGCAATTGATACCAAACTATAGGTGGCTTCATGTTGTGTGCACCCACCCACATTCATTGTGTCCACCCACCCACATTCATTGTGTCCACAATCTCCCCCCCCCCAAAACAACAACAGAAAAACACATCATCCCCACCTTGATTGCATCTGCCAACGTCATCCCCCCAAACCAGTGCAAATACGCTGCCAGCACATCTGCCAGCATCTGTGGCCCCACTTCATCATAGGAAACCACCAAGTATGATTCCTCACTTGAAAACCCACCGGAAGGATCTTCTAGGGATGGCCACAATCCACCTCGACGATGCACGAGACGGTGCAATGCACATGTTGCTGATACGAGACTGCCACGATCCAGCTCCTCACCACCCTTTTCGTGGTGGGTGTGGATGATGTGGTGGGTGTGGCTATGGTGGGTGCATCCCACACCCGTGGGATGACGATGTGATACTCCAACTTGTACACATGAACATTGCAACAGCTGTACACTCTTGAATACACACCCATCCACCCACTACACCAGGTGTAGTCAAAACCACACATTTTGATTGGCCACAAATCACACAGCCACCTCAAGCACATACCCTGTATTGTGCGCACCACATGCCCACCCGCCGCCGCCGCACACGCGCCAAGTCCAACTGCAGCAACCCACTCAGCCTCAACTGGCTCCCCAGGTATTCAATTTCACGTAAACCAAGCTTTTTATCAGTGGTCACCAACCATGGTAGTACGAACGACAATTTTGCTCCCTGCTGCGTTGATGATGCTGATGCTTGTTTCGTGTTGTTTGATGTGCCCTTTTTTGTGCTACTCTCACCACCCCCTTCATCTACGTCCCATGTGTATCTATGATAGTGTGGGGTTGAACACAGGTGAAGGTGTACAAATCGTATCAGGTGATGATTGGATGGTATACCATCCACAAGCGTGTTGAGGTGTCCCACACCATCGCCATACCGTGTGACGCCCTTGTCTTGTACTTTCATGAGCCGGATTTGTGGTGTGCGTCGACACCGTGCAAGCTGTTCAACAAGTTGCATGGCACGCTGTTGCCGCACTGCAAGTACGCGCTGTCGTGCTGCAATTCGCTGCTGCTGTGCTGCAATATCTTGTGGGCTGGTGGATGTTGATACCTCACCCCCATTGCGTTCGGCAGCCTGTGGGTGATTAAACGGCGGCAGATTGTGTGATCAACAACACAACCACACCCTGAACACAACCATGCACTCGCAACATACCTCGTCACCCCCTTCGTTGTCAACGCCAAGTGGGTTTTTAAACAATATCCACCCAACTGCATCAGCCTGTGTTGGCTGTGGGTACGACAACGCGGTGTAATCAATAAATAATCCATCAAAGACATACTGGGATCCCCCTCTACCCACCCAACACCCACAAATTATCTCCCCATCAGCAAACGCACCGTTGCAGATGCTGTCACGTCCCTGCTTGCACACTCTGCTGCAGTTGGTCGCGGTGAATGTCGAGAATCAAGTCTGTGAGGACAATATAAAGCACCACTAGTGTGACATGCTGCTGTGTGCATACTGATGCGTGCATGCTCACTTGTGCTCACTTGTGTGCAATGCCTGGTGTTTGTGTGTTCCCCGATACCTGGTTTGCAAACCATTTCTGGTACAACAACGTCTTCCAGCTGCGTGCGTCCCCTTTCGATGCCTACATGACAATGCTGTGTGCTGTATGTTGTGCTCTCTACACCGCCCAGGTGCTGTGCCTGCTGGCAACCAGCGATTCCTCATCCCCTCCAATGTTTCCAACCGATGGTGTGCAGGTTGGGGGGTTGTATTTGGGGGCAATAACAGGATTTCGAGGTTCAGGTTTTGTTCAGGTAGTAAAGAGAGCGATTTGGCAAAAGGTTTTTTCTCCCACGTAGTACAATGGAGCAGCACAGCACAGTCAGCGTTTGTGCAAAGGTTGTTGCTGTTGAGGTTGCTCAAAATTGACACACACACACACACACACAACCATGATGATGATGAAAAACAGCTGGTACATACAAAGTCCTCCTCACAATGCATGTTGCTGGTTGGGCTGTGCTGGAGGGGGCACCGCAGCACCATCCTGTCCACCCTCGCTACACTGCTCTAGCTCCGTCTCCAGCCAATTTTTCAAGTCTGGCACCATCTTGTCCACAAACTTGTTGAATTCCTTGGGGCGAACAGCCACCAAGCACTCATCATAGTGCCGCAGGACGAACTGCATGCACTTGCGCGTCAGTTCCAGCGCATGGTAATCCACCGCCATTTCGTATACATCAGCCACATTTTCTGAACTCAGTTCTTGTGCAATATTGTGCTGTTGGAGTGATGTGAGGTGTGTGCGTACCACCAGAAATGGATCTCTTTCCCACATCACCCCAACCATACCTGTGCCAAGACCTTGAGCTTTTCCAGCATGTATTGGTCTGCAGCAGCCAAGAGCTCTTGTGCATTGTCAGTGGTCACTTCTGTCTTGCCTGTGATGATCAATGTTGTGTGTGGTTGGAATGATCGTCCAACACCATCATCATATACATCATGACACCACCAACAACACATACCAGTGTAGATGCATTGCATCATGGCAGAAAACACTTCAAAGCGAATGTTGGGGATGGGAATATGGTCGGCCTCTCGTTCCTTGTAATTGCCTTCAAACATGGCACGAAATGTGTCAGAGACCGCAACCAGGGCAATACGGTGCGCATAAAATGGCTGTCCCTCCACGAGAAAAGTGACATCAGACATGGTTTTGCTGTTGACATACTGCTGCCCCAGGTAGACGTCGGTGAGCTGTGATCCAGCAGATGCAGGGTCTTGTGTGGTATCACCAACCGCCTTTTGGCACAGCTCACACAGGGCACCTGTTGTTGTGATACACACCAATGTGTGTAAGGAGGCTAAAACACACCCTCTCCCTACACCTCCCTCGTACCAGCAGCATGTCGGGATGTGTCTTTGTTTTTGTCACGCAGCATTTCAAGCAGCACATCCAGCCCCCCCCGCTCGACAAACACCAACTTCAAATCACTTTCGGTCACCAAATACGCCAATGCCGTCGCAAATCGCTGTCGAACCTCTCGGCTTGCGCTGTTTTGCATCGAATACACGAGCCTGCCAATGGGCCAGCGCGCAGGGGGGTCTCGGTTTTTGAGTTTGTCTTCGAGGCGCTTGAGCGTCTTTTGCACACAATCCTTTGATTGCTGCACAATGGTGTTGCACTCGAGCAATCGGTGGACCCCATCCTCTTTGATAAAGTCGGCAATGTTGTCTTCATTGTCCACGAGGCCATACAACGCAAATGCCGCATTGTGCTGCAGGTTGCCGCTGTCAGAATTGAGCAGTGCAAGCAGCGGCTGCAAGCCCCCACTCTGTACAATGCCAGCCTGATTGTCGGGGTTTTGGGCGAGGCGGCCCAGGGCAAAGGCAGCCATCTCTTTGAGCTGCAGCTCAGAGCTGTGCAGCATGGTGACCAGGGGGGGGACCGCACCCCGCTGCACAATCCTATGTTGGGTTGTGATGTGTGAGATGGTTTGCTATGTGAGCAACCACCATAACACCCAAACATACTTGGCTTTGTAATCAGGTTCGGTGGTTGCAAACTGCCCCAGCAGCAGTGCAGCCTCACGCTGGCTCTCGATGCATGGGCTAGACAGCAGGGCAATGACGGGCTGCAATGCCCCCTCCTCGAGCACTGCACGCTTTATGGGTTGGCTTGAGTGCACCAGGTTGCCAATGACACCCACTGCTTCATAGTGGATGGCAGTGTCCTCTGACCGTAGCATGTGAATGAGGACTGGCAAGGCGTTGCAGTTGACAATTTGGTTTTTGTTGGCTTCACACTTAAAGGCCAGGGTGCGGAGGGCACCAGCAGCGGCACGCTGCACCTTGACATCGTCCGAGCTGAGGAGGGCCACGAGGGGTGGGATGCCACCCTCCTCACGCACCTGTTGTTGTTGTAGTGGGGGTGTGTTGTAATGAAAAAGAAGATGATGGGAGTTTTCGCATCAAGACACACAAAAGCTCAACGCCACAAACCTCTTCTTTTATTTCCACATTTTCATGGGCAAGGTTGGTGATGACATCAGCAGCACGGCGAGTTGCGTATCCATTGACCTGCCGCTGGCCGGTGACTGGCGCGTATCGGCGCAGCAAAGAAACTATTTCAGGCAGTGCACGCTGCTGTGCAATGTATCGCTGGTACTCGTTCTTGGTGGCTGAGAGACTCAGGATGAGGCATCCATCACGTTCCAAATCTTGTCTGTGTTTTGTGGTGTTGTGTGTTCTAGGTGTCCACTGGTGAGATGTTGTTGTGCACACCACCACGCACCGTTGAGCAGCGTCAAGCTGCACGGCACACGCGGAGAGCAGTGGCACGACCACCTCGATGCCACCGAGTGCGATGATATCATCCACACGATCCTCTGTGATGGTGCGTGTGTGGTGAGAGACCCACTGGCACAAAAAATTGGTGGTCCATTCCCAACACCACCCACCTGCTTTTGCTACCTCAGCAAGTGCACTGAGGGATTGCTGCACAGACGCCTTATTGCCTTGTAAATCAGGCGTGGCAGCCTTGAGCACGCCCAGGTGGTGCGCAATCTGTGTACCACAAAGGGCATCACACGGTGTTTTGAAACTTGAACCGCCTGGCAACCCAGTACCCACACTCCACCATCTTCGACACGACGCACCATCTTGCGCTGGGCAGCATGATCACGCTCTGGCGTGTTGCTTTGTGTGTTTTGCGTGACTGGCTCGAGTGATTCCAGTTTTCGTTTGCCTCGTCTTGCGTTACCAAAGCCGCCCATTCGGGCAAACGAGCCCCTGTGCAATTGCTGATGAAACTGAGCTCAAGCAAGGCTGAGCTCTGTCACTCGCTGATGCTGTAGAGCATTGAAGTGTGTGTGGGAGCGGGAAACAGGACAACGGACGCTATTTGACAATGAATATCTATTTTATGAGGTGTATCTATTTGTGCTGCTGCTGGTGAGGTGTTTTGTTTCGGGAAGGGGTGGTGATGATCAATCATTTGTTTTTTGATTGCATCCAGGTTTGCTATGTGCATGTGTCTATGGCAGCAGGTGCGGTGGTGTATACTGTGGTGGTGTATACCGTGGTGGTGTATACTGTGGTGGTGCACAGTATGGTGTGTGCTGTGAGGTGTGCACAGGTGTGTACCATATTGCTGTTTGATCAGTGGCCTGGTTTGCGCTGAAGGGGATCAATGCTTGGCGGCATTTGAATACTTGATGTAGTTCCTAGGAGATGTATTGCATGCATTGTGGCTTGGTGCAATACATGCTGTGGTGTCCCTGGTGTTGTGATATCTAGGTGATGCCTTGTGCACACAGGGGCACTTGGTGGGGCCTGCACGCCCTTGATGGAAATAAAAAGTAAACCACAAAACTCATGCTCTAAATCTGCATCAATCTATGTTGCGGCGATTAAGTGCATTGCAGGGCACGCCTGGGTTGCGTGGTGGTGTCAGACAATCAATCACCAATTGTGGCCGATCACTAAGAAAACCCCACGCCATGACAACTCGTGATACATTGTTTTATTGTGGTATGATCCCTCTCGTGCAATAAACAGCCTTGAATAAACAACACCATCCCGCCACTATGGAACCCATCCCGCCCAGATTGGGACAACAAACACATGTGGGCTGCTGCGTTGGAAGCTGCTGGTATCCCCTTGCAGGTTGCAGATGGAGCTGGTGCGGTGCCAAACCCACAGGATGTGCGGTTTGCACTTGCATGGAACCCCCCACCGGGGTATTTGCGACAAGTATGTTGTGCTTTGTTGTCCAATCTGTGCGAAGAGACCCTACTGTCTTCCATCCACATACATATTTCCCACCCCACCCATGTCAGTTTCCCAACCTAGTGGCGGTACAGTCTGCTGGTGCAGGAGTAGACAGCTTTTTCCGGGATGCCAACCAACTGCCACCCAACACACAATTGGTATGTTGCATTGGTGTGTTGCTCGTGTACTGTCTGATACCTCCTATACTACCTCCTACACACCCTGATATACTACCAATACTACCAATACTACCAATACTACCAATAATGTATTGACAGTTGAGAATAGTGGACCCCCTCATGGCTGAACGCATGGCAATGTGGGCCCTGTGGGGAGTGATTAATGCACAACGCAAATTTGATGGATATGCAGAGGTGTGTGGTGTGTGAATATACAATACAAAGCAATGTACCAAGTGATGGGCACATGCACCGTTGTGCTGTATGTGTGTCCCTTGTGCATACCAAGCAAGGAGCGCATGTACTACACTATCATGATGTGTACACAGGCACAACACAACAACACAACAAGTACATATGTGTACAGGCACAACGGCGTGCATGTTGGGATAGGACAGTGGAGCCATATGGTCAAACACGAGACAATGTCAACATGCGCTGTGGGGTAATGGGCATGGGTATGTGGGGGAAAGGGTATGTGGTGAAACACAGGGTCGATGTGGTGCTGAAGGCCTTGCGCTGCACCCTTATTTTGAAGACTCCCAATTACACACCAACAAACACACTCATTCACACCCGAATACACTCCTACCAAGGTGTTATGGGTGGTGCAGTGGCCTCCACACTGAGGGCCTGTGGGTATCCAGTGTCATGCTGGGTACGACACCCACGAAGTGAAAAGCAAGGGGAACAACAACAAGGGGCACAACAACAAGGGGGACAACCTGAACAAGACAGTGAAGAAACTGTGAGTAGGGATGGTGATGCAAAGCTTGAGGGTGTGAGGGGGCGTGAGGGTGTCAAAGTGTATGTAGGCAAGGAGTCACTGCAGGAGTTTGTGTCTCAGTGTGATGCATTGATTTGCATGCTGCCACTGACACCCGAGACCCACGGTGAGGCGTATGTGATTGCTTGTATGTGCTTGTATGTGATTGCTATGTGTGTGCTGTGTTGTGCTGTGCTGTGGGTAGCGGCAGGGACAAGCTGCATATATGTGCTGTGGGAACAATATGAATGAAAATGAATTGAGTCTGGCTAACAACCATTGCACGTGTTGACGCATGTGTTTTCATGTCCCTACCTCATCATGTGCATGTGTGCATGTCCCTACCTCATCATCACACACCACCCACCCAGGCATCATCATTGCCCCCCACCCCCAAAGGTATTATCAATGGACAGTTACTCTCATGGCTCCCCCAGGGGGCCACGGTTATCAACGGTGCCCGGGGTGCACATGTGGACACCCCTGCATTGCTTCGTGCATTGGATGAGGGACAGGTGGGCAGCTGTTTGCTTGATGTGTTTGAAACAGAACCCTTGCCGGGGGGTGATCCATTGTGGGGGCACCCAGGGGTGAGGATAACGCCACATGTAGCATCTGTGACAAATATAGAGGTAGGGGTAAGGGGGGGGGGGACATAGAGGGGGGAAGAGGGGGGGGGGGGGCTGTAGTCATGTGCCCAGTTTTTGTTTTGAAAACTATGTGCCCTATTTCTGAGAAAGAAGAAGAATTATATAGATTAGGAATTATATAGATTAGGAATTCAATGGATTAGGAATTCAATGGATTAGGAATTATATAGATTAGGAATTCAATGGATTAGGAATTCTATAGAAGAGAACCAGGGGTCTGTATATGCGGTATATGTGGGACTGGTGAACAGCATCATACATCCCCACCACCATCCATCCACAGACAACAACATACACCCCCACTATCACCATCTGTACACGGACAGCGTCATACACCCCCCCAACCATCATCCACACACAGACAGCAGTGGTGCAAATTGCACAGAATAGGCTAGAGGTGCTGGGGTTGCCTGGAGCGTGTGGGTTGGTTCCTGGCAGTGATGTTGATTTGACACGAGGGTATTGAGTAGCCTTGTGGTGGTGCATTCTTGTGCTGTGTATGCACACAGTGTGTGGTGCATTCTTGTGCTGTGTATGCACACAGTGCGTGTAGATATTGATGTTGGGTCCTGATTCTTGTGGTGCACTGCAACTGTGTATCTTTGGCTGTATGGCAAGTGTTCATGTTGCAGATACACGAACAATGGTCACACAACACACAAACAATGTTCTTGATGTCAACTGAAGCACACTGTGCAATGCAAAATAGGACATTGCATTCCACAGCAACGGCTTATCAAAACAGAGAAAAGCAGAGAGGTAAAGCAAAGCATATGAATCATGAGCACGCAATGATGATGACCATGAGCACGCAATGATGATGACCATGAACACGCAATGATGATGACCATGAGCACGCAATGATGATGACCATGAGCACGCAATGATGATGACCATGAGCACGCAATGATGATGACCATGAGCACGCAATGATGATGACCATGAGCACGCAATGATGATGACCATGAGCACGCAATGATGATGACCATGAGCACGCAATGATGATGACCATGAGCACGCAATGATGATGACCATGAGCACGCAATGATGATGACCATGAGCACGCAATGATGATGACCATGAGCACGCAATGATGATGACCATGAGCACGCAATGATGATGACCATGAACACGCAATGATGATGACCATGAGCACGCAATGATGATGACAAATGGTTGGGGAAAAAAGGGGGAAAAGCTCCATCCCTGAACATTCTCTATCTCTGAAATGCATGCACACAACCAATGCACCGGACAAATGCACACAAACAAAAAGCAACATGAAAAGGGTGTATGCACCCACAAACACGCGTATGTACACCCACAAACACACTTGACATGTGGCATTCACAGCCAATCATGCCAGCACACACCTGCAGCACTCCACAGCATATGTACAACTCCCCTCTATTTTCATATCCCTCGCAACCCCGCATGTCCCCCATGTGTATTCCAACACGGTGTTGGAATAAATCCCAAACCCATAAATCCCAGTCAACTGAAAATCCACAACTCACTTATTGCTATCACAACTCCCACAACCACGTCATCACAGTATACCCCATGTATGGGTGCACAGCACCACAGCCTTGTCATGCAACAGACCACCAGCAACCATCATGCAAGATATCACAGCAATATACCGCTTGCATTGTATGTATACAGAAATCACAATAGACTTCCCCTCCCACACGCGCAACATGCACACCCACCACAGACACACACACACTACACACACACACACGCACACACACTACAAACACACACACACACATGGGCATTATGCACATGCACTGTAGCTGCATGCACCAGCACTCTCCAGCCGCTGCTGTACCTTGCCACCACCACATAGCTTGACATAGGGACAGATTGGTGTGGGGGCTACGTTGCATGAGGTAATCAGTGTGCATTTGTTTGCATCGGCAACAATGGGAACCTGACCACGTGCAATGTTGCGAAACCATGTGCTCGTGGTGTTGGCCTGTGTGTGGGTGTGTGGTGGTGTTGAGGATGTGTGGTGGTGTTTCACCCCACTCCACCCCACCCACACCAAATGTATTCCCTCCCACATGGTACATACACAGCACATGCAAACATCACCCCTAGGTGGCAGCTACACCCTTCAGGTAGTAGTAACTGCACAACCCACCCATACCCATATCCCCTACCCCCCCCTACCTTGAGCTCAGGGTACATAGCCCCCACCAGGTCACCCAGCACCCTATCAGGCCGCACAATGGCACTCTCAAACCAGTCAAGCCCACCATCAGGATCGACCAGCCCATCCACACGCAGGGCATTGCGGTTGGCATACCAGGGGGCCGTGGTGGGTGGGGACGTGTATAGCAGGTTGGTCTGTGTGGAAAAAGGGGGGAGCGCGAGTGTGTGGGGGTGCAAGAAGCGGGGATGTGTTTGTGTTTTGTTTGTGGGTGTGTGTTTGTGCATGATGGAACATCTTTCAACCCTTCACAAAAACACCTCGCCCTCCCCAAAAACACCCCTCCCAAAATCACATAAAACACACACACACACACACACACACACACCATAAATGTTGTCATGTTGTATGACTGGGGATCCATCACGTATGTCTCATCAATCACCACATCCACATTCGACAACACTTTTTGCAGTGCAGCAGCAGCATCCTGCCTGCTTGCAAATGTATTGTTCTTCCCCCATGCAAACTCAAGGATAGAGCCAGGGGAGAATGCACTCGGCGTCACACCAGGGATGGAGGCAATGGTGGTGTAGTTGAGCACACGGCCCGATGCATCGTCCACCAGTTGCTGCTTGTAGGGAGCAAAGCTGAGCTGGTAGGATTCTTGTGTGCCAAAGGAAAAGTAGGATACGAATGCAACAAGGGGGTTTTGGGGGATTGCGTCTGCTTCGTCCTGCGGGAGTGGGTGGGGTTGTTTTTGTTGTTGTGTTTTGTTGGGATGGTGCGTGGGGGGTGAGGGGCATGATTTGTGTGACATGATGTTGTGTGGGTGTGCATGACATGATGTGTGTGACATGATGTGAAATACATTGTGTACAATTGCATGTATACATGTACAGCGCAAGCAGATTACACACCCAACACACACACACACACACATACACACCCTCAACAAACACACACACATCCTCAACACACTCACTCAACACACCTACCCCCAGCATACCTCCAGTGCATTATATTGTGATGTGATATTGTCAAACAATGCATTTGCCTCAGATTCCAAGTTGAAGAACAGAGAAACAAATTTGATCCACTCCGCACGATTGAGAGGTCCTGTGTGTAGGCGTGTGTAGGCGTGTGTAGGCGTGTGTAGGCGTGTGTGTGTGTGTGTGTGTGTGTGTATTTGATGTATTCACACCACTCACACACACACCACTCACACACACTACTCTCTCTCTCTCTCTCACTCTCACACACAAAAACACCCACTCACAAAAACACCCACCTGGGTCAGTAGGTGCACTGATGGTTATGGATGTTTCTAGATCATCAGGTATGGTGTTGAGCACAGCATCACTCAGGGGGCCAAACTCAAGCTTCAATGCAGTGGTGTTGGTGGAATCCAGGTTCAAGGTGTTTATTGCCCTGTGTATGATTACATTGGGTGTATGTTTATTATTATTTATTTTTATTTATTATTATTTATTTTTATTACTTATTATTATGATTACATTATGTGTGTGCATGATTACATTATGTGTATTACATTGGGTATGTGTGAAGAGGTATGTATGCATGATTACATGGGGTGTAAATACATACATGTGTGTGTGTGAATGAAGAGGTATGCACCCTTTGCATAGTGGGGTAGTGTGCACCCTCTCCCTCCTACCTGTTGCACCCCTGTAGCTTCTGTGCACATGGATTAACAGCCAGGTCACTCACTGCTGCAATGCGCAAATCCAAACCCAGTGCATTCTATTGAAGAATGGGGGGGGAGGTGAGAGAGGAGTGATGAGATGTAGTGGTGGTGTTGGGGGAAGGGTGATGATGTGGTGATGATGACGTTCAGCAAGGAGTGATAAAGTGTAGCGGTGGCGGTGGTATTATGCATGTGTATCTGTGTGCAGACACATACATGCCACACATGTGGTTGCAAGCACATCATGACACACACACACAGCATCACACACACATACCATCACGAACAACAACAACAACAACAACAACAAGAAGAACAAGAGAAACAACATGCATCCAAGAATGTGACCTACCACGAATGCATATGCTGTGGTGTCTGGCACAACCACAGAGGTGAGTGGAATGGAAAACACCTTGGCACCTGCAGGGATGCTGTTCTTGTCAGGGGGTGGGGTGCCACACTGGTAGAGCACATACACCTCCCCAGCTTCGGTGTTGTTGACAATCTGTGATGATGTGATGGGAGTGATGATGGGCGCTGGTGATGCTCGTGTGACACAGTATGACATGATACATAGCATACTATGTACTAGCATGTCCATCATTACCACCTTGAGGTTTCCAGTGTAGGTTACGTCAAAACCAATGGCGTTGGTCACCTGTGAGAACATGCCGGGGTGTGTGAAGCTACAACACCCAGCGCAAAACACCCTAGCGGAAAACACCCTATCATTTCCTACAAACCTACCTGCGTAATTCTGTTGTTTTGAGACACCACACTGCCGGTTGTTTGGAAAGCAGGAGGGTAAAACAGCACACCATCAACAGATGCGGCCGTCACAGCGTTACTGGGCACGCAATCGTTTTCAGGACGCGAAAGCTTGGTGGCTGCATTACTTGTATTGGCGAGCAGCAAAATGCCAATGGCGAGCAGTGTCGTAAGCATAGTGAGGCGCGTTGATCTGGTGGCGATAGATCTATGTAGGGCACAACCAATTGCCACTCTTTATTGCGGTGTATTTGCTCTATGCTGTGCTTACAATGAATGATATGTTTTTCTTGAAGAAAATAGAAAACACAACCGTTTACAACATCACCAGCCCAACCTCCCTGGGTGTCAACTCCGCATCCACACGCCAGTTGTACAAATAGTAGTTGAGCTTGCCATCACCAATACCAAACTTGAGATTCTGTGGGGGGACAAGGTGGTGGTGGCTGCAACGTGGCCACACCTACTCTGTATGCACCTCCTCAATGCACCTCTATGCACCTCTATGCACCTCAATGCACCACTATGCACCTCTATGCACCATTCCAACACCATACCTGGAGGATAGTACTGTTTTCCAGTATGTCCAGAGCATTAAACACATCATGCTCTGTGTCACGTGCACACACCAATGCATCATTCATCAGCTCTGCTATGGGTACACTGGTCGCCACTGTATAAAACATGTAGGCAGCCTGAAGGTGTGGGTGGGCGTGTTGGTGAATATACAGTGCATGGATGGAGTATGCATTGCACACCTATTATCAACCCACAATGTTGATACACACAGCGCATGGATGGAGTATGCATTGCCACCCATTACTGTGCAACCCCATTACAAACACCCCACAACTACCCGCCAGCACAGTCACAAACTCTCCACGATTACAAACCCAACACCTCTACACCATTATCACCCCACCACCACTCCCCCCCCTCCCTGTACCATCCACCCCTCTCCACCTACAGACACACACTCCCACCATTCCCCCCCTTTCTGTACCATCCTCCCCCCTCCACACACACACACACACACACAACACCAACTCTCACCCATAACAATCCCCCACAACTCCTCCCCTCTCCACCCACACCCCACCTTGAGTGAGTCATACTCGGCATTCCCCAACACGGTGCTCGGCAGTGTATAAAAACTTATCAAATCACTCACACGCCCCCCCTGGTCAGCGACAAACGTGTTGACCACATCTGGCACTGGGAGCAGCCAGTGTGCAACTTCCTCTTGATTCATCACTGGTGCCAATTTGTACTTGGCTAGGTATGTGTTGAGCAACTCGGCCACCTGAGGTACATCGGACACCCGCATGGGCCGTAACCCAGGAGTGGAGGGCAGGGGGGGTAATTTGTACAATTTAATGGTACGGGCAAGCGTCATGCGGCTTTGTAAGCGTGAAAATCCCACACTGATGAGCTTTTTTGGGTTGATGGAGCGGTGCCAGTATTGACATGAGGCGACGGGGGTGGGGATATGCACCCCGGCTGTGTAGGCTGCCTGCCATATGTCGCACAGGTTGACACGACGCGTGATTTCCTGTGGGATAGGGTGTGGTGAGAGGATATGTGTGGTGATGTCTGTTTGGTGATGTTTGGTGGTGTGTGACATCACGTGTGTGCGTGCTGCGTGTGCATGTAGTGCATACCAGTCATGTTGTACACAGTGCCACATTGTATACAACACCACTGCTACAAGCACCCCACTCCTCACACCCGAATGAGGACAGGTGCCAATCGTTTGCTTCTCAATTTCTTGTGCACACAGAGAAAATTGATCTCCACCATGGGTACTGCAACACCCTTGACTCGCATGGTGGCAGGGATGGCGCTGATGAATGCAACGAGCTTTTTATTTGCCTTGACACGTACACCTGGTGTGTGTGTGAAGGGGAATTGTTGCAAGGGGGATTGTGGGGGGAGGGGAGGGGGGGATTGTGTGTGGGGAGGAAGTGCAACCATATGGGGGTGCATATTGTGTGGTGGGTAGAGATGGCAATGCAATGAGGTGGGGGGCATGTATTTGGGGTGTTTGGTGTGGTGGTGGCACATGTACACACTGATGACAATGATGATCGGTTGCACACCACACAACAATGGTGCCATATCACAGCTACACACACACACAACAATAGTACCACACCACAAGCTGCACACCAAAGACACAACAATACCTATATGCCACTGTGGTCTATACCCAGGTGGTTGCAGTGCCCATGCAAGGAATGCAGGGCTGTAGTCAAAGCGAAACATGGCATCATCATCCTCCACATAGTTGTTGGTCAGTAACGTGTATACCTATGTATGGGGATGGGTGTGTGTCGGGTGTGTGTGCATAATTGTTGATCAGTAACGTGTATGCTTATGTATGGGGATGGGTGTGTGTCGGGTGTGTGGGGGCCGTGTATGTGTGGGGGGTCACCTACAGACACATGGCTCACACCTCTTTGACCACTGTATCGTCCTTCATGTCACACTCACACCACTCGAATCTGTGTGGAGAAGCACACATGATGATGATGCGTTCATGTGGACACGCAGATAGGCCTATACAAAACCATACACACAAAAAATCACCCACACGCAACATCCCAACTCCCATCGCCATACGAGTCAGGGAGCCCATATGGCTCTTGTCGAACATCAGCAACAGTCTTTGGTGGATCAATAGGCCCCTCTGGTCCCTGTGTGGGGGTTGGTGTGCCCTCAAGTACACACTCAGGTCACATCACACCATCCAGGCATCCAGACATCCCAACATACATTGGCTCCTTCTTCCAAGTTTTGTACCACAGGCTGTGTCTTCCAGAAAGCATGATACTTTGCTTGCCCACCACGAGCCTGTGTGTTGTATACATGTACACAGTAGCATCACCCAATTCTCTCCAGCATGTGCAATACACAACCAACCCAACCAACCTTGAGGCTTAAATTATCTAGCAATTGATGCACCAGATTTACATGAGACTGCTGTGTTTGTGCTGCTTGTGCTGCGTCTTGAGTTGTTGATGGTTCGTTGACTTGCTGATCTGCTGCCTGATTTGCTGCAGGAGGCCCTTGATTAGACGTCATACTGCTGGTGGTGTGGGTGTTGATGATATGTTATGCTGATGCGATTTGAGATAAAAAATAATTGTTACATACTGAGCATGTGACACTCACTGGTGGAGGACCGCCCTGCATCAGAGATGACACACACACACACACACACATGATTGATCCTTCACAACACTGCGTCAAGAGCACGCATGCCAGAACAGCACCGTTGAGATTGTAGGTGCTTGCGTGTGTTGGACCGCACGGTGTGGTCACTACTGCACACCACCACCAACAACAACATGAACAATCAACTCTCCAACTCTCACTCTCAACAACCTCAAAATTCCATGAGGATCATGACCACTCAGTACAACACGACACGATATACAAGTAAGAGACCAACACCCATCTCATCAGCATCAGTGTTTCACAGGCACACTCACAGAACAGTACATCAGCAACACTGAATAAACAATGGCGACATAATGCCAGCATCCCATAAAACTAAAAGCAGGATGCAACGAGCGTGTCGCTTCTGATCGCACAAGATCCCCATGGCACACAACCCACCAAGCCCCGACCAGCACATTGTGCAGGATCGTGTGGATGAAGACAAAGTGCACGTCCTCCAGCTGTCTGATGAGGAAGGGGCGGTGGATGAGGTGCCCATCTCCCCCATCGCACCCGCCTCTCCCATCTCCCCACGCACCTTCGTCCACGCGTTTCCGCGTGCCGAGTTTTCCACCATGGTGGAGGGACTCTCCAAGCACAGCTGGCACGTCTACCCAGGGTACATGCGCACATGCCTGGACAGCACAGTTGCGTTGTGCAGCACAGCACGGTATGGAGAGAGAATGTGTTTTTTGGGGTGTGTGCGTTGCAGGATGGTTACGATGAACGACAGTCAAACTATATGGTGTGATACGTGTGTTGTTGATACACACAAGGCCTGTATTTCGCACATCACCTCCACCCCACATACCCCCAGGGGCCCCTCATATGAGGATGCTCAATACATACACCGCCTCCTCACCGACCTCCTCCCCAACACCGTACAAAAGTGCTGTCAAGAGCACTTTGTGCGGGGATGGGCAGCCAACATCCTCAAGGACATCGCCCACATGTTGGCATCCCTCGTGTGCCTGGCCAAGCACTCCATGTGGACTGTTGTTCAGGGGGAGTGGATACACAATGCAGCATATCAGGAGCAGCTGTTGTCGATATTGCAGTGCTTGTGTGTAGCATTGGACGCAAACAACTCATACCATATGGTCATCAGGTATGGTGGCTGCTGTGTGAAATTGCAATGGTGTTGTTGTTTTCTACGTGTTGTTGTTTTCCAACCAGTGTGTGTATGACCATGTATGCTTCATGATCCACCCCACCCCCTCATGATCCATACACACCACCATTGCCTCTCAATGTCAACCCCGTGCATGTATGCCTCATGATCCACACACCCCCCACACACTCCACCATTATCTCTCTCAATCATTGACCATGACACAGGCAGCAGCCTCCAGTTGACTGGCTCCCCCTGCCAGCCACCACCTGGACAGTCCCCCAACCCCCACCCACACAATCCCCCCCCACCACCCCCACCACCATGCAGACCATGTCACCCACCGCATCGCACACACCCATGAAATACGCATTTCTAGGCCAGCTCATTGAGTTGTTTGGAGCAAATGATGTACAGCATGGTCAGCCATGTGGGTTTGTCTTGGCATACAACGTGTGTCTTCGGTTGAAAACGCAAGTGGAGGCATGCATGGCAGGGGGTGGTGGTGGTATGGTAGATGATGGTGTGGTGGGTGATGGTGTGGTGGGTGATGGTCATGCACAGCAACAAGAGAGTACAAGAGGGGAGGGTACAGGTCCTAGTGGTGGGGTAGAGGCACAGGGTGGTGGTGGTCAACAGGGACGTTATGGTGGTCAACATGGAATTGGTGGTGGTGGTGGGCAGCAACATGCAGCGGTGGTGGATCTGTCTGTGGGGGTGGACTTGACATTGCAGCATATTGATGCGTTGTTGGGTGGGTTACGGAGCGTGTGTGGGTTTTTGAATCAACGTGCGCTTCTGCTATCATTACAGGTATGCATGTGGGTGTGTGTTTTTGTGTCTTGTTGTGTAGTTTGTTGTGTTTGTGTGCAAGTGATGATGTGCGGAAAGTATGTGCTTGTGTTTGTTTTGGTTTATGTGTTTTCTTGTACTTAATATGTAAGCTTCTCCCTTCTCATTTTCCCCTCTCACTTCCCCAATCTCACTTCCCCCCTTATCTCCCACTTCTCATCACACCCCCCCCCTTTCTCAGACCACACTTGCGGCCATGTCCATCATCACCCTTGCTCTACGTGCACAGCAGCTTGAGGTGTTGTGTGGGGAAGACGCGGATGCTTCTAGCACTGTCTCTTCTATACTCGGTCACTGTTCGTGTATACAGTCGAGTGTGGGGGTGGAGGCTCGACAAGGTGCTGATGTAGAGGTGTGTCATGGTGTGGGAGCATGTGTGTGATGATGGTGTGGGAGCATGTGCGTGTTGGTGGGGGTGGGGTTGGAATGAAAGAGGGGTATGGATGGTAGGCATGGGAAACAGAGGATACAGAGTGTATGGGAAAAAGAAGATATGGAGTATTCAACCTGTGCATATCACATGTTCACCCTCATCACTATATCCCCCCCCCCCACGCACAGTTGACCACATTACAACAAGATTTCATTGAATACCTCCTCAACCAAGCCACCTTTCAAAAACACCTCTGTGCAGTCAAAGAGATCAACACCATGTTGACCAGAGGAGAACACAGTGGGAGTGCCGCCACATTACACTCAGCGATCACCTGGTTGAGGACACGCTTTATAGTGCAACGCCTGTTGAGGAGCAATTTGCATCAGAAGCAATATGTGGCCCAGGTACAGCATGTGCTTGCGTTTTTATCGAGGCAGCAGTGCTTGCAGGAGGAGGACTTGGATCTGCTGTGGGGGGTGACTGAAAAGGTGTGTGGGGGTGGGGTGTGCTGTGGTGTGGTGTGAGGTGTGAGGTGTGTGGTGTGTCTGAAAAGATGTGTTGTGTGGTGTGTGTGGGGTTGAGGTGGGGTGTGGGGGTGATGTGGGTGGGATGCACGTAGAGTGTTTTTTTGTGTGAAGAGTGTGTTGCATGTGTGCCATGGTCTTCATTCACCACCACCATCAACAGCAATCATCACGATCATCACATAAGCCTACCTCCCCACACACGTCGTTTCTTCCACCATGTCCACCACATGGATGCCTATCCACCATACACGCCCCTCCCACCACACACTCCCCTCCCCACCACACAGACGGGCACCTTTGAGGTAGTTCGAAGCAACCTCTACACCATGCTGGCTGAACTTGCTCGCACATTCAACCCCACCATGCTGGACGCCCTGTTTTTCAAATTTGAACGCCGTACCCAACAGTCCACCAGGCCCCAGGGGGCCCACACCATGGGGCCGGCAGAAACGTACACACACGAAACGTGCACACACACACCCGGTCCCTCTGCTGGGGACACGTTGCAGCTGATTGAGGTGATGCGGAGGTTTGCCCAGGGAGACACAGGGGCGATTATGGCGGATAGGGTGTTGAGGTTGTTGTGGGATTTGATCATGGAGCCCAATGCGCCTGGGGAGGTGGTGCACTGCAAGGCACTGCAAGAGGTGTGTGAGAAGGGGGGGGGGGGGGGTGAGAGTGTGTGTGTGTGAGGATGTGTGTGTTTGTGAGAGGGTGTGTGTTTGTCACTTGTGTACACAACAACTTGTACCATGCAAGTACACATCACACGCACCCACATACCTACATCATCCACATACCCACATCACCCACATCACCCATGTCACCCATGTCACCCACATACCCACACAGGTGGCTCGTAGCTATCAACTAACAGGACACGCAGAGTACCTCACAGCATACTGTCGCCGTTGTGTAGACACCTTGCATACCAAACCCCATGCATTGGCTGCATTGTATGTGCTGCAGGATCTGCTTTTAGCGTTAGAACACACCGAGATACAACAAGAGCAGCAGCAACAGGAGCAGCAGCAACAAGAGCAGCAGCAACAGGAGCAGCAGCAACAGCAGCAGCAAGTGCAGTTGCAGGAACAACTACACCAAAATGGGGAGCAGCAGCAGCAACACCACATGCAGCAGCAACAGCAGAAGAAACACAAGGGGATGTCCAGTTCAAAAGAAACACAAGGGGGGGATGTGGAAACACAAGAGAATGTGGAAACACAAGGGGATGTGGAGACACAAGGGGATGTGGGAATGCAGGGTGTGGAGGGGGGAGATACAGGGAAACACGAGGGTGGTGATGATGAGAAAGAGGGTGGGAATGAGGGAGGGCCCTCAGATACATCGGGCATGGTGGACATGGATGCTGTGCAAGATGTGGATGATGATGTTGTTGGGGAGAAGGATGCACAGCAGCAACAGGTATGTCTGTGCATGCATGCACAGGATGCATGGGTATCAAACTTGGATGTTGTACATGTGTGTATATGCATGTGCATGTGTGTATTCATCTATTGTGTGTACATCTCTTCACATCATCCATGTGTATGTTTTTCCATTATGTTGTATGTGGCTCCATGCACAGCACCTACTCTCCCCCCCCACACCCCTGCTCTCCCCCCTCACACCCACAGACACCCCCAAGACCAGCCCCCCCAACCCTCAAACACGGCCCCCCCTCCACATGCCCCCCCTCCACACCCACCACCCCTGCAACACCAAGCAGGTCCACAGTAATCATGCACATAGAACAACAGCTTGATATTGTAGAGGTTGTTATAAGCAATATACAGAGTATAGCAAAAACACAATGCATGCTGATGTACAACTTAACTGCTGGTGGTAGTGGTGGTGGTGGTGGTGGTGGTGGTGGTGATAATGATGAAGCTGCTGTTGCTGCTGCTGCTGGTGGTGGTGGGGTGAATGTTGCTCCTACACATACTGCTGCTGGTATGATGATGGTGGTTGTTGTATGATGATGATTGTTGTTTCATTGTCATTGCTATCATGAAGGTTTACTTTTGCTGGGTGCACATATATCACACCCATCCACCCTGCACTTACACACACATTTCTTGAGAAGCACCTTCCCAAACACCCACCAACCCACCCACCCACATACACACCCACCCGCCCACACACACACACACACCTCCCGTTCCCCCTCTCACAGGGAATGCACTGGTTCAACAAGCACATCAAGCCCATCAACGTGGTGCTGTTGCTTTGCGTGCGTATGCTGATTTTTTGATATATATGGCAACACATGGGCAACAGCTGACAACAGATAAGGTAGGGTGTATATACACAGTCAACACTGTATGCACACTGTATACACACTGTATACACACTCACCCATACCTATTTGTATATACACAGTCATACCTGTATTCATACACCCATTCCTATATACATACACCCATTCCAATACATACCCACCCATTCCCATACACACCCACCCATTCCTCTACACCCATTTCTATATACACACTCCTATGCACTCCCCCCCTAAAAGGTGTTTCGGGTGTGGGAGGCCCTAGTAGAACCCCCCGACACACCAGCAGATGTTCACACAGCATTTGAATGGGCATTCAGCATGATGAACAACAAGGGGATGGCTGTGGAAACCTCTACACGCTTGCTTCTGGACAAGGTGTGTGAGGGTGTGTGTGTGAGAGGGGGTGTGAGAGGGGGGATGGGGGATGGTGTGTAGGGTGTGCGTATGTGTGTATGGGTGGTGTACATTTGTGTATGGGTGTTGTACAATGTGGGTGTGTATGCCTAGGAATGGTGTGTGGTTATAACATGATGGTGTATATGTACAGAATACACGTGCACATGTATACACACATACCCACACCCACCCACCTACACCCACACATACCCACACGCAAAACACCAACACCCACCCTGTACACATAGGTGGTGCATTTTAACCCACAACATCTGTCAAGCTCTAACATTAAAACAGTGGTGTCATTGTTTGTAAGTGTCAATTGTGGATTGGAAACACAGCAACACACACAAGGTATGCATGGTCAAACATGAAATCAAACATGTGGTCAAACATGCGGTCAAACATGCAGTCAAATGACAAGCACAACTCCCCACAAAATACACATCTCGCATCAACACACACCATCAACACCATCAATACCCCCCCTCCCCTGCGCACACACAGCAGCCTCCCCAAGCCCCCCCGCAGACCCACCCCCCGCCCCATGGGACCTGGCACTTGATTACATATGGTGCATGGTCGCAACGGCCCCTTGTCATGATGACCAACACATATTGGCTCAAGTATACAAGCGCATATTGGAAAAGCAACATGTAGACAAGCAACGTGTTGTCCAAGCCATGCTCGGGTGTGTTGCTGTTATGACTGTTTTGCTTGGTGGAACACTTGCATATATTGCACATGCAAATGTACACCCACACCCCCACACCCCCACACCCACACCCACACCCACACCCACCCACCCCAAACACCCACACACCGGTTGACACAACTACACCATGTATATCTTCATCACCATGTATACCATGTATATCTTCATACATACACACCGTTTCTCACATTGTGTATCACACAATACTTCTCACACAATATTTCTCTTCATCAACAGGCGTGCTGTGCTTGACTGGCTCACCCCCGCAGCTCTGGTCCTCAACTGCACCCCTGTCAGCCCACCCCACCTTATCGTAGAGGTCCCCCACACAGGGGGCCACCTGGGGCGGAGTGTGACCCAACCCCCACCCCCGGCAACCCATGCATTGGCGAGTCGACAGGCGTTGCGTATGTTGGTGTGGTTGCAGGCGTGTATGGAGCTCATACAGGTGTGTGTGGCAGGATGTGGGGGTTGTGTTGTGAATATGTGCATATATCATGGGTGAATTGATAGATGTTCGTGTGATTGCAGACATGATGTCATCGACCATCAACATCATCAACAACATCAGCAACAATATCAGCAACAATAAAACAAGAGAAACCCCCTGCCCCTTTTCCAAAGCATCACACCTTCCCAAACACCACACCCTCCCCCCCCCCCGCACACAGGGTGGCAGGATGCCCACCACAGTGGGTCATGCAGCGACGCCTCGAGGCAAGGAACTGCTGGTGGAAATACAATTTCCCACAAATGAACGTGTGCAGGTGGTGCTGGATGGGAATCAATATGTGGGGCAGCTGAGGAGGTTGGTTGGTGATATGAGACACATCGGACCAGAGGTGTGTTTGTTTGTGTTGTTATATGTACCTGCGTTTGTGTAAACACATTGGTGTGTTTGTTTGTGTCTGTAGTCGTGTGTGTGTATGTGTGTGTGTGTGTTGTTATTGATGTGTGTATACATGTGTGGGCATATGTATGTGTACTTATATACCTGTGTGTATATATACCTGTGTGTAAGTGTACATGTACAATTTTGAGTGTCAATTCCTCAACACCATCCTCATGCGCTTGTCCTTTCACACACACACCACACAGATGATTCGTCTTCTTGTGTTTGGCAGGGAGCTCACCAATGATGGCGAGACACTGGGAAAGCACTTCAAAGGCGGCACCCAAGAAACACCCCCCCTCATTCAAGTACAAGTGTCACCCGTGTCAAGCACATCTGCTGCTGCTGCACATGCAAACAAGCCGCGTGTGCAAGACACACTTGTTGACATGGTGAGAATGTGGGATGTGATGATGTGGGATGTGATGATATGGAATGATATATGTGTATAATTGGTTTGCTGTGAAATAAACACAAACAACAACATGTGATGGGCACTGGGTACATCATGTGCTTTAATTGCAATCGTGGACAATCATGTACACAATCATGTACACAATCATGTACAATCATCACCATGTACAATACAAACACACTCACCACAGGGCGTGCATGATCTGCTGCTTGCACTTGCTGATGTTGACCCTACCATACCCGGGAGCAGCAATGTTCGTGCAGCAGCAACAGCACTCCTCAACATGCTGCCCACACACACACCAACACGAGCAAACTTGCAAGCAGCCCTGCATGCACAACACCCAGCAGAGGCATTGACTGCCATACTGGATGAGGCTGCATGGGGGGCTGGAGGTCCCCCATCTGCGCCCGATCCCGCAGGGGCGCCTGCGGGGCCCCTGCGTGTGGCGCGGGTCATGTACACCCTCCAATGCCTCACTGCACTGCTCTCCCCCTGCCAACCACCACGACTGGCAGTGGCGTCCCCACATGTGGAGCCGGCACAGCTTGTGTTGTCGTTTTTCGCATGTGGGGCCCCCCGGGCCCTCCTTCGGCGCACCGCTGCCATGGCGCATGCGCTGCACGAGCAAGGGGCCCTGTCATTGCTCCCCATGGCAGAGGCTGTGCTGTCGCTGGTGTCTGGAATGTTGCAGCAATTGCAAAATTTGTTGTGGTGGCTGTGTCATGGCCTTGCTGCCCAGCAGCAACAACAGCAGCAGGCAGGGGGGCAGGAAGTGCAGGTTGTGCATGTGCTTGATGATGAGGGTGGTGGTGTTGAAGAGGTGGTGCATCAACAGGGGGGTGTTGACCAGGGTGTTGACCGGGGTGTTGGTACAGGGTCTGTTGATGGCACAGATGCTATACCCACACACGATAATGATAATGATAATGATGATGTCATGCCTGTGGATCCACCACAGCAACATGACCCTGCTCCATCACAAACCCCAACACAACAGCCGCAGCAACACCCCCCCACAAGTGTCATCCACCCATTATTGATGCAAGCACTGAATGCAGGCAAATCCATTCGACATGAGCTGCTGTGGGTGTTGCTTGACCTGGCGTGCCTGCTGGGAGCATGTGTGAGCAAGGTGTGTTGGTTGTGTGTTGATTGTACATGTGTGTTGAGTGTGTCTGTGTGTTTTTACTGTGTGTGTGTTTATTATGTGGATTGATTGTATCAACCCCCTTCCCATACACCCGTTCACAGCAGGACCCTCCCACCCCTGACACCCAACCCCACCTACCCACCCGTGCCTCCTTGCACAACCGGGCCATTGGGTTATTCGGTGATGTGTTCATTTTGACATCATTAGAGCATGCGAGTGATGTGGAGATACTTCAGGTGGAGGAGATACATTGCTTGTGTAGGCAGTTGATGGGGGAGAATTTATTATCAAAGGTGATGGCGGTGCAGATAGGCGTGGCCAAGGTACGTGTGTTGACTGTTGAGTGCTGAGTGCTGAGCGTGTGTGTGTGTGTGAGGGAGTGTGTGTGTCTGTGTGTGAACATGTGCGTGTGTGTGTGTGTGTGTTCGGTGTGTGTTTGAGAGGGTGAACATGTGTGTGTGGGAAAGACAAAGAGAGTGCACATGTGTGCACATGTGAGGGAGGTGGGGTGGTTGGGTAATAGTGTGTGGAGATGGTGTTGATGTGTACACGCTTCAGCTATCCTGCCCCTTACATCTCCAACCCCTTGCATGTCATCAGCAAATACCCCCATACACACCCACACCCATGTACACATGCAACCCCACCCACACGTACACATGAACACACCCATGTACACACCCATGTACAAAGAATACACACCCATGTACCCCCACCCACACCCATGTACAAAGAATACACACACATATGTACCCCAAAACACCCACCCACCCTAGGTATGGCGTCAGCTTCTCAAATCAGGCTCATGGGTCCCTGGGTACCTCATACCCCTCCTAGCACAACATGTTACCAAAGCCAACGCTGATGACACACCATGTGGGCAGTATTACATGCTGCTGCATGCCTGTATTGACCACATGCGTCCTGAAGAGGTGCGTGGGTGGGTGGGGAGAGCTTATACACACCTATCACAACCTCATCACAACCTCTCATCACAACCTCTCGTCACAACCTCATCACAACCTCTCATCACAACCTCTCGTCACAACCTCATCACAACCTCTCATCACACAGGAAGCACCACCAGTATGCAATGACCTCATGCCCCTCCTCTTACACAACCTCCTTGACACCATACAACCACCACAGCCACACAATACACACCATCCACCAGGTACGACACCCAACAGGGGTGAGGGTGGTGGTTGTACTATTCATGCTACCACAAACAAACCCATCATTACAGCTACCACACCCACCACTACAGCTACCACACACACACTAACAAGGACTGTGAATACCACTACTATGAATGTCAATACCACTCCTGTCAATACCACTCCTGTCAATAGCACTCCTGTCAATAGCATGAGTGTATCGTATGAGGGGATACGATTGGTGGGTCAACTGCAGTGTTTGGTGGCGTGGTGTAAAAAGGCCGGGGTGGGTGGGGTGCTCCAGGCTGTGGGTGCAGAAGAGGTGGTGGATCAGTTGATGATGCATTTGCTGTTCCCTGAGGTATGATGGTGTTTTGTGTGGTGTATTGTATGTGGTGTATTGTATGGTGTATTGTATGTGGTGTATTGTATGTGGTGTAACGTGTGGTGCCTAGTTTTACAAAAGAAAACAAAAGAATCCCCTTGCCAACACACTGTACCATGCATCATTTGTACCACCTATCACCCCCTCTTCCCCCCCCCCCACTCCACCCCCCCACTCCCAACCCCCCCACTACAGGCACACGTACGTGCACGGCTTCAGGACGATACCCAGCTCCACACTCTCAACCCAGCCACCCTACTACGCCTCAGCCACCCTACAGCCCATGATGATGCACGTGCGCTTGCACTTGAGCTGGTGCAGCTCCTGTGTGTGTCTTCCAGTCAGACCATGGTGCATGGGTGTCGGTTGATTACACAGTTGCATTTTCACCAGTCGAATAGTGTGACTTTGGCTAATGCTGTCAACATGCTGCCACCGGTATGAAAAGGGGTGGATGTGTGTTGTTTTTTGTTATTTTGTGGTTTTTGTTTTGCTTTTTGTTGTGTGTGTAAGTGTCCAAGTGTGTATTTTGTTGTGTGGTGTTGTGTAATGGGATTTGTACACAACGTTGACACAGAGCATATGCATCGTTCTTTTACTTGCTGCGTACACACACCCCCACACGCCCATCCACCTACCCATCCACCCACCTACCCCCCCCCCACACACATACACGCACCCACGCTTACACACATACCCACACCCACATACAAAGGGTCCCCTTCGTGAGCATGGTCAATATGTTGGTCTTCGCAATGCAGGTGCCACATGCTACATGAATGCAGTGTTTCAACAGCTCTTTATGCAACCTGCATTGAGGCGATTGTTGTTGCAGCACAAGGATGCGCTGCATGAAGGTGGGATCAACCAAGTAGCACATGATCACCCTAGGAATGAGTCTGTGTTGTTTCAAGTACAGGTCGGTGGTGGTGATGGTGGTTTTGTGACATGTGTGGTGTGTATGGGTGGGTGGTGAGTGTGTATTTCGGATGTGCAATCCACACACAAACAAACAAACACATACAATCAAGCAAACAAACACATGCAATCAAGCAAACAAACACAATCAAGCAAACACACAATCAAATAAACAACCCACCCCACCCCACCCCCAGACGATGTTTACAGCACTGGTGTTGTCCAATGAACCCACATATCAACCAGTTGGGTTCTGGCATGCCTTCAAAGACTATGATGGTCAATCTGTCAACCTGAGGGAACATCAGGATGCTTATGAATTTTTCACCCGACTGCAGGTATGGGTGTATACGTGTGTTGCGTATTATGTATGGGTGTGTTGTGTAATACCAGGGTGTGTGTTGTGAAATACGTAGGAGTGTGTCGTGTAATACAAAAGGGTGCATTGTTCTACGTATCCCTCCACCCGCCTCCCTCCACCCTCGCATCCCTCCAGCGCTCCCCCCACCAATCCCTCCCCCCACCTCCCCCCACCCACCTCCACCAATACACACAGGATGCAATAGACTCAAGCATACAACAGGCAAAGGGCACCCCACCCCTACAAACCGTCCTAGGGGGAACCTTTGCCCAGCAGATCATAGCCCGGGGGGTCCCCTTTGCGAGTGAGCGGGAGGAAGAGTTTTGTGGTATCAGTGTGGATGTTCGGGGAAAACGGGGGTTGATTGAGAGTCTTGAGAGTTATGTGCAGGGGGAGTTGATGGAGGGGGATAATCAGTATTACTGTGAGCAGTTTAACACCAAGGTGTGTAGAGAAGGGGGTGGGTGGTTGTGGGTGTTGGTGGGGGATGATGGTTTGTTGGGAAAGGGGGTTTGATTGTTGTTTTGTCTGTGTGTTGTTATAAATACACACACACATTTTGTATACACCCACCCTCCACACACACACACACACACACACATATTTTGTATACACCCACCTCCTCACGCACACACACAGGTGGATGCAGTGCGCCGGTCATGCATAAAAAAGCTACCCAATACATTACTCATTCATTTGAAACGATTTGAATTTGACTATGAAACCATGAATAGGTGGAAGGTATGTCAAGCGTGACTAGCATGGGGAGTGTGCATAGTGTAGAGTGAACGTATGCGTTGCGGCGATGATGATGATCAGGATGTGATGGTGGTATTGGTTGTGTGTTGTGTAATGTACACACTTGTACACAGCTGTGTGTTGTACTACACACTATCATACAATCTCCCTCACCCACGTATGTACCTCACACCACCCACCTCACCCACCACCTCACATCCCCCACACCCCCTCACACATCTCAGATCCGGGATCGATTTGACTTTCCAATGACCCTTGATATGTACCCCTACACAACACAAGGCATTGCTGCACAGGAAGCACCTCCCAACAGCACCCTCGACAACACCAACAACAACACCCTTGACAACACCAACAACACCCTCGACCCCAACAACACACTCCCAACATCCACACCCCCAACATGTACACTCCCAACATCAACCACCACCACCACGACCACCACCAATGAGTCGTTTCTCTACCAGCTACATGGGGTGGTGGTACATTCCGGAACAGCATTTGTGGGCCATTATTATTCCTACATACGTGCCCGTGATGGGCAGCCCGGGGCGGGGCAGTGGTGGTGTTTTGATGATGGCAATGTGACACCTTGGGATGTGGGGAGATTAGAGGCGGATTGTTTTGGTGGGGTGGTGATGGTGGACATGGGGGAGGGGGCTGGGGGTGGGGGCATGCAGGTGTGTATTGTGGTTGTTGGTGGTGGTGTGTGTGCATGTGTGTCATGTTGTTGCTCATGCGCCAACTCGTGAAATTTACACCTCACACACCTCACACACCTCACACATTCCCACAACGTACCCACACCTCACTCACACCCACACCTTGCACACATCCCCACTCACACATCCCCATTCACACACACACCTGCACCTCACAAATCCCCTCACACAGGAGTGTGATCGCCCCAACAGTGCCTACATGCTCATATACGAACGTGTACCTGTACCGCCAGAACCCTCCATACACATCATAAAGACACCCACAGCAGCAGCAACAGCAGAACAACCACAACAACAATCAATCCCTGCAGCAGAACAACAACAACAACCAATTCCTGTCAATGTCAGACCTGCTGCCAGTGTCATACCAATCCCTGTCAGACATGCAGAAGGTCATATTGATGATGCTGGTGGTGAGGGTGCTGTTGGTGTGGGTGTGGGTATTAATGATGGTGGTGATGGTGTGGGTGCTGATGGTGGTGGTATGATGGTGGATGTGCATCAGCAGACTCAAGAGACATCATTACTGCAGCAGCATGGTGAGGATGGGGTTCAACAGGAGGGTCCCCACAAGGAGGGGGAGACAGGTGTCCCTGTGTATCCAGAAGACATGGCACCTGTGCTATTCTATGTATGTTTTTGGGCTATTTTATGGATGATTTTGCTTTCTTTTGTGCTTTTTGTTGTTGTGCTGTTGTGTATGTGTTATGCTTTTGTGTATGTGTTGTGCTTGTGTGTATGTGTTGAAATGCATTATCACCTGCCCTTCACGCACCCACTCATACACCCATAAGCTCACTCACACCCACACCCACACACCCACACACCCACACACAGTCACAAATGCAGAACAACATACACAATGTGGAACAGATGCACCTCTTACACAAGGACTACATACAGCTTGTGCTTTCCCTTATGATGTCCTGTGAGCATGTGTGGCAGGGGAGCAACAAGATTCGGTATGTGGGTTGTTATTTGTGTATTTTTGTGTGATATGGTGTGTGTTTTGCCTCGTGATGTGGTTTTTTATTGTTTTTTATTGTGTATTATTGTGTCCTATTGTTTGGTATGGTGTGTTGTATGCGTCATGATGTGCTTTGTTATTTGTGTATTATTGTGTATTATTGTGTATTATTGTGTGAGATGGTGTGTAGTCTGCCTCATAACCATCGACATGCAGAGCCCATCTCTACCCACCCCTCCCCTCCTCCTACCCAGCCGCATTGATAGCAGTGGCGCCCCAGCAGCAGGGGGCCCCTCTACAGCCCCCTCACAGGGGGCCCCTGCATTGCGCACGTCACACCAAGAGCAGCTTGTGGTAGAGGTGATGAAGGTGGCCACACGCTTTTTCTTCAAGGTCTGTTGTTATTTTTGTGGTTGTCTGTGTTTTTGTGGTTGCAGGCATGTCGTGTGTATCTACTGCGTGTACTGTGTGTATGTTGTCTATGCACCACGTGTATGTCAACACATCATTCCCCCCCTCATCCCCTCCACCCCCAATTGCGGCCCCCCATCCCTTCGTCCCCTCCACCCCCCCTTCCAACCCCCCTCCCACCCCTCCTCCCACAGCTCTATGCATACACCCATGCTTCCCTGCGCACACAACTTGCCCAATTCACCAACGCCCTCAACTTCCTCATTGAGACCACCAACGCAGCTGCCGCAGTGTGGTGCAGGATGATAGGGGGAGGGGACCAGGTGGTGGGCGCAACAAGGGGGCCCCTGGTGTTGGTGGGGAGGAATATGTTGCCGCGCAAGGCGCTGATGACCATGCACAAATCGGTGTGTGTTTGTGTGGGGGTTTGTGTTTGATGGTGTGCTTTCCTGGGCACCTGTGCTTGTGGGGTTGTCTTGGTGGGTACCTGTGTGTGTGGGTATGTTTTCCTGGGTACCTGTGTGTGTGGGTGTGTTTTCCTGGGTACCTGTGTGTGTGATGTATTGTGAATGTGTGTATAGATGTCCCCTCTCATTTTCTATTTTTCCCTCTCTCACACAGTTGCGTGAAATTGCGTATCAAGCATGTCAACGTGCACTGTGTCTGATAGGGCCCATACTCGAACATGAGATGACCACCATACTGGAGGGGCAACATGAAAGGGGCCCTGCGTCACTACAGCAGCATGAAAATCAAGGGGGGGAGGGGCAGCAGGGGGGACCTGTGTCTATAAGCAGGGTGGGTGGTGTTGGGATTGTTGTGTGTATGTGTGTTCATGGTGTGTATGTCACTCAGTGTGTATATGAACGTGTGAAGAAGTTTACACGTGTATACACGTGTGTCTCATCCACGCTACACTCCCAACCCCCTTTTGATTGCATCCTAACGCACACGCCAAGTCCTTATTTCCCTTGTTCATAACACTACTACTATGTGTAGTATACACCCCCCCCCTCTCTTTTCACCTCCCCCCCCCCCTTTTCACTCCACCCCCCCCCCTCTTTTCACACACCCAGGCATTGGAAATTGAGTCCCTGCTGCTCCTCATGCGTTCCACTGTGCAAGCCATACCCCTAAAAAACACCAACAATAGAATATCCACCAACCTCGCATGCACCTTGTTGAACGATTTCGCACAGCAACACATCACACACCGTCGGTGGTTGGGGGAGCATGTGCCGGGGAGCATGCGTGTGTTTTGGCAACATGCGGGACGTGTGGTGAATCGATGTAATGATGATGATGCGTATGAAGATGACGTAGAGGTGGGTTGGGGGGATGGTGGGTGGGTGTACTGAAAAGAGGGTGGTGTGCTGCTCATGTCATGTATGATACGGTGTATATGTTTGACATGGTATATATGGTATATATGGTGTACATGGTGTGTATGGTGTACATGGTGTTATGATGTACATGGTGTGTATGGTGTATATGATGTACATGATGTACATGATGTACATGGTGTGTATGGTGCGTATGGTGTATATGTGTATATGGTGACCCACAAAATACACACCACTACACGCACAAAAACACACACATGTATACCTACCATTCACAATCAACACCCACACAAACACCAAACACAACACACACACAGGCAGTCCTGGATCTGTTGTCCTACATGACACGCCGCCTGCGTCTCCCCCCCACCCTCAACCCCAACTCTGATGATGAAGATGATGAGGACGTGTACAGTGATGATGATGACGGGTATGATGATGGTAGTGGTGATATACATGCATACACGCATGTGCATGGGGATGCCTACCCAAACCCCCCAAACCCCTACCCAACCCACCACAAACACAGCCACCATCATCACAAACACCACCATCATCACAAACACCACCATCCTCGTCGTCAACAACACCATCAACACCACCGTCATCGTCGTCGACATCGGCGCAACCCAGCAGCCCTCTCCGGGCCCCTCGACCCCCCCTCTCCCGAAGACCTACAGCTTCTCACCGACCCCCAGTTCGTCCCCTCACTCGTCACATGCCCCCTATTACTAATACAAGAAGAAAACAAGGGTGTACACCCGTCACTCCTCGACCTGCTAACATTCATGGCATGGCACAGTAGCACAGCCGGCAATGCAGCAGTAGAGGGGCTGCTGGGTGCGTTGGAGTGTGTGTCGAACAATACAGTGGGGTTGGGGAGTAGTGTGTCGTTTGTGCAGGTGGTGGGGGTGCCGAGGCGGCGTGTGGTGGGGAGGCTGCACATGGCATTGATAGGGCCTGATGCACAGGTGGGGGGGTGGTTTTTTTTTTTTGTGGTGGTGTGTTTTGTAGGAGTGTGTTTTTGTTGTGTGTGGGATGAATTGAAAGGATGTACTTGTGTGTGTGTGTATGTTGAGGGTGTTGTGTGTGTTGAGTGTGTGTTTTTTCCTGCATGAGTGTGTGTGTGTGAGTATAAGCATTGTATACCTTGATACAAGCACATATACACTCTGTCACACAACACCCATTCCCTCACACAACACCCATTTCCGCTCCCACACAACACACAATCATTCCCTCTCTCATACAACACAACACCCATTTCCTCACTCAACACAACACCCATACCCTCACCCACATTCCCTCTCTCTCACCCACAGTACACCCCACAAGGTCAGCCAGCACCACCAGCGGGACTGCTTGAGCTGTTTATGGGACTGGCTACTCATATCAATGCTAAACAGTACGTGTGTGAGTGTGTCAACGCGTGTGTGCGAATGTGTGTGAATGTGTGTGAATGTGTGTGTTTATGGGATTGGCTATTCATATTGACGTTAAACAGTACGTTTTTTGTGTTTGTGTGCATGCACCCAATCTCCCCGCCAAACCACCCACCCACCCACCCACCACACCCACACCCACACCCAACCACACCCCCACACCCCCACCCACCCCCACCCCTCCCACACAGAAAACGGTACCTCCAACTGGTTGCAGCAGACATCCTCTTCAGCTTGTCCAAACACCACCACCAACTCCTGCGCCCCCACATTGCCCAACTCATACAAGAATTCTGTCGCACCCAGCAGGACCAGCAGTTATGGTTTTCCCAGTGTGAATTTCTCGAGCGCACACTGTATGGTAGTGCGCATGTGCGATTTGGGGCCGGTGGGCAGGGTGAGGGGACGAGCCAGGGCCCTGCCCAGGTACACAGGGTGTTTCAAGCATTGCAGGAGTGTCGGCTGCTGTTGGAGGGTGAGGCGGAGGGTGAGGCGGAGGGTGAGGAGGAAGGTGAGGAGGAAAGTGAGGAGGCGGGTGAGGAGGGAGGGGAGGAAGGGGAGGAGGAAGGGGGGGAGGAAGTGGAGGAGGGGGGGGAGGAAGGAGAGGAGGAGGAAGGAGGGCATGTGGAAGAAGAAGATGATGATGATGAAAACAGCTGATGACAAAAGGATGTTGATGGTTGAAGGATGTCTACATTAGGGTGATGTGTTGCACCTGTGCACTTTTTGTATGTCCAGAAGTTTGTCTTTGTTTGCAAACTATGTCACCAACACTGCTGCTTTCTTTGCGTTGTGTATGCCACTTTATGTTTTGCATGCCGAAAGAAACCTTTTGATGATGAGAATAAAGAGTGTCACATGACGACACAGGTATATTGATGTTGTTGACCAGCGTTGACCGCATGACGGTGGGCGCCCTTGTATGATGTTTTGACCTGAGCATGATGTTGACCTGATAGTACTGCAGCTGCGTGCGCCTCATAAGATTTTGTGTGCTTGTTTGCGTGTGTGTGTGTGTCTGACATGCCTATTTGTTTGTGTGTGTGTCTGACATGCCTATTTGTTTGTGTGTGTGTGTCTGACATGCCTAGTTACATCAGACAATGCATGGGTTATTTGTAACACACAAGTGCCATGTAGCGCACATCATGTAGCGCACATCATGTAGCGCTTGGTAGCACAGTCCATCCATCACATCGTCTATCACACATCGTATAAAACGCCAGTGCAGTGCTACCACATGCACACCACTCCACCGCTGCACCCACACACAAAAACACCCCCTCCCACACACAAAACCATCTCTCTCTCAGCTCCATGACCGTGAAAACGCCTGGGTGATGTCCCCCCCCTTGGGTTCTTGTGTCATGGTTTCCAACAGTTGATATTCTTCCGATTCCCCCATTTTCACTCCAGTTTCGACACGTTTGAAAATCTCCCATGCACCTCCATAACTGTACCGCAATGCCCCCATGACTGGCCAAAAGCTGCCCGAGACATAGAGCAGGCGAAAGTGATACACTGGGAGAGGCGAGGACGTGTGTGGTGGAGAGTGAGTGGTGGAGTTGAAGATGTGTGTGGTGGAGTTGAGGATGTGGGGTGGGTTGTGGGGTGGTTGCTTGTATCAACCAAGAATTGCAACATGTATACAACCATGATGTTATCCACAACACCCCAAAAAACCATGAATGCTATCCACAGAACACGTGCTATCATCAATGTACCCACCGCATCCCCCCCTCCCACACACCTGGTTGAAATGTGGCAGCAAATTCCATGCGTTCTTTACGCCCTCGTACACTCATAACCCCATTTGCTGATGGTATGTCATCAAGTTTTGCATTGAAGATAACCAGCTTTTTGCCCCGTGATTCTGCCTCTGTTACCTTGTGTGTGTGTGTAGGTGTGTGTGTATGTGTAGGTGTGGTGAACACTGTCATGCCCATGCATCTCCAACACACACACACACACTTCTATACATCCACACACACACACAGGTACACTACTATATACACACGTGTACACTACCATACACACAAACATACATGTATACAAGCAATAAAACTTTCAGCAGTAACAACCACTACACACCCCGTACCATGTCTTGCATAAACGGCAGCACTGAATCCCCAGTCACATTTTGGGGTGCAATCATCAAATACACCTCTGCATCATCCACCTCCTCTGCCCCATAATTGCCCCAAGTTACAAATTCCGCTGCATCCCCCCAATCCATGAGGGTCATGATGCGCATGACACCAGAGAGGGCGAGTGGTGTACCCTGAAATACACCCTGGCCCATGGCTTGCTGCACACACACCTTGACTCGCTTGCCATCTTGGGCGAGGGAGGTGGCGACTTCCCGGATGAGTTCCAAAAGCGTGCCTGAGGACATGGTGTGGTTTGAGTGAGGTGTTGTGGAGGGGGTGCTGAGGAGGGGGTGTTGTTGAGGAGGGGTGTTGTTCAGAAATTAGAGTTTTTTTGTACTGTATCGTTTCACAAAAAAAGAAGAAAAACACGAAAGAGAAAACAACACCCTGGTTTGTGTGTATTTATACACCCACAGAACACAACCAGAAACCAACACACCCACCCCATCTCATACCAATCCTGTACACGTCCATTTCTGGGTTTGTCTCGGGTATAGTCAAGCGTACGCTCATGCGGGAGATGCCAGCCTGTGTGGCTCGCACCACTGCATCGCTGACGTCTGCATAGAAAAAATGACGCATTTCACGGGGGTGGGGGACGGTGTTCATAAAGGCAGGGAGGCTGGGGGTGGATGTGTCTGTTGCACCCTGTGGGTTGTGTGGATTGTGTGTGTGTGACGGGATTGGATGTGTGATCTGGGTGATCTGGGTTTGTATCATGCACGTACTGCAGAGCACATAGTGAGCACACGACGGCATGGTGGTGGGGTCTGTTGTGGTGTCCAGTGCGACACACGGTTTCGTGGTTTGTGTGTGGATAGTAGGCAAGGGGTTGGGTGTTGCGTACGTGCTTGGGGGTGCTGATGCAATTGCATCGTCATCATATGTGTTTGCATGTGTGTTTGCATGTGTGGTGATTACGTTTTAGCATGGAAAGATGGTCAACGTGTGTCATTTGTACGCGACGATGGTAGTGTTATTTCGATGTGTTTTTGTACTTTCACTTCACTTCCCCGTGTCTCACAACCCATGCTTGTCGCTGCCAAACATCAGATGTATGAAAGTGCATATATAAAACATATACACCGTGATGGCTGCATCACCAGCACACTCCATCACGCTCGTTGACAACGAGCTGCGTGGCTTGCAACCAAACACAACTACCACCACTCCACCATACCCACGTCCCACGTCCTCCTCCTCTTCTTCTCCACACGACGAGCCAGACCATGTCCCACCTCGACCCAGTGATGCTGGTGCAGACGTGATTGTGGTTGCACCCATCCGCCAAACATCAGACTGGCGCTGGTTTGTGTGCTACACCTCCTCTACGTGGCTCTTGAATGCTGCTTGGGTGCTGCTGCTCTTGCGCAAGGTGGTTTGTGTGGTAATACATGGTGTGACCAACACACCTCGACACACACACCTCAACACCCCCCCTTAGGTCACGAGCATGGCACCCCGATGGCCCCACACCTGGCCACAGTCGTTTGCACCCACATGGGTGACCCACATCCTACAACTGGGCTTAGCGGTGTGGATGTGGATATCCGCGGTACATGCACTGCAGCATTGTTGTCTGTTGTTGTCTGTTGTTGTTGTTGTTGTTGTTGTTGTTGTTGTTGTTGTTGTTGTTGTTGTCATGGTTGAAGCATCAGCATGTGTCATGACATGATACATATTGCATGATATCTACCTATGTATATATAGTATCTATAAACATCATGTGATTATGTTGACCATACATTGATCATCGTTACCACCACAACCATACCCACAACCACCTTTATACACCCACCTCTATGCACCCACCACACCACCAACACCCATCCCCCCTCACCCCTCGTCCCCCGCCCCCCAGCCAGCAGCAGCAGACCACCAAGTGGGCCCCTCCCCCCGACAGTTCTTTCACCCAGATGGTCAACATGTGTACCGACGCATGCATGCCCAGCGCACAGGGGCCCTGCGCATCGATGCAGTGCTTGCTGCGGTGGAGAGCATTGCTATGCTTATAGCCAAGGCATTGCTGGCCAGTCGACTGCAGGCCGCAGAGACGCCTGGGGTGGTGTTGAGGGGGGCATGGAGCATGTTTTTGGTGCCGTTGTGGTGCGTGTGTGTGTTGGGTGTGTGTGTGTGGGAGGGATGTGGTGTGTGGGAGAAAATGGTGCAGGCGCACACACCATACACACGCAACATCACTCATACAGACCGTACACACGCACCATCACCTATGAACACACACCACATACACACACCACACACACCACACACACCACACACCATGCACATCCTCATGTGCAATACACACAGGGTAGGGTGGAGTATATCATTGCTCCTCCGCAGTCGTCGTCAAGGTGCTGCACCACTTCCTACACTGTCAGACCTGCAGCATGTGTTGTGTATATTCCTAGCACTCAAGGTGGTGTGCATAGTATGAATAGTATGAATACCATGGTTGTATACAGTGGGGAACAAGGGGGAGTGACAAGGGGGTCAGATGGTTGAAAACACACATTGTGTTCATATTGAACACACATGCCCATCATCACCAAGACACCCATGGTGGCAGTTGCACATCCCCTCATGCACATCCATATCCTCACGATCTCACCATCATGTCTCCCACCCACATTCCCCTCGCTTTTCTCGCCCTCGCGTCTCCCCCCCATATGCTCCCCCCAAAACCACATACCCCCACCCCAAAAACACACACACCACAGGTGGATGGCCGCCTACAGCAAACATGGATAGCCTCCCTCATGCTGCTGTGGCTGTGGTTTGGCATCATTGCCCTCCTCACACTAGGAGTAGCGACCCTGATGATCATGGCACGATGCACCGCACAAAGAGGGGATAGCACGTTGCTGCCGTGGGGGGTGTTACTGCTGCTGGTTGCCATTGTGCCACAGTTTTTCAGTTATTTGTTGCTGACTAGCTATTTGGATAATCCTGTGCGTGGTGTTGTGTTTGGGGGTGTGTGGGGTGCTGTGCAGGGCTTGCGGTGTTGTGCATATGTTACAAATCACACATCATGCATTGTGCATGTCTTACATATCACACATCCATTGTGCAAGTCTTAAAAATCACACACAGGCATCCACCATTACATTTCAAGCCATTCTCATCCCCAATGCAGTATCATGGGTGTGTATGTGGCTGGCAAGCTGCGTGGTTGCTATTGGTAGCCGTCATCAAGTGCGTAGCGCGTGTGAGAGGGGTGTTGATGAGTTGCATTTGGTACTGTGTGAAAGAGGTGCCCATGTGCTGCATCAAATAGTGTATGAAACAGGTACCTATGTGCTGCATGCCCATATAAATACACCAACCACACAGGAGCACATTCGGCGACAGCTGGTCGAACGAGGGGCCCTGTGGATCCCCTATGCAGTGTCCCCTGCTACCCTGCAGCGCTGGTGGGCAGGACGTCACACTGAACTTGCCCAGCGGGGTGTGGATGCCCTGTCTGACGAACAAGTACTGGAGCTTGCCCTTGCGAAATTGCAGGTATGTGTAATGGGTGCGCTGATGATGATGATGGTGATGATGGTGAGGAGGAGGAGGAGAAGGAGGAGGCGGAGAGAAACATAAGAATAATCAACAGTAGACGTATTTAGGCTCTCGTATTCAAAGCAATATGCAACCCACTGATATCAACAAACATACACCACGACTCCCCCTACACCCCACCTGTCCATACACCCCACCTCTCTCTCCCCACACACACATCAAGGATCGCACAGTGCCTGCACAGCTCCGCAGAGTGGGGCCCCTCTTGTTTCGTCCCTTTGATGCTACAGAGGGACCCCTTGGTGGTACAGAGGGACCCCTTGATGCTACAGAGGGACCCCTTGGTGGTACAGAGGGACCCCTTGATGCTACAGAGGGACCCCTTGGTGGTACAGAGGGACCCCTTGATGCTACAGAGGGACCCCTTGGTAGTACAGAGGGACCCCTTGCCACCAAAGACAATGTACAACACGCAGCACCCCCCATTCCCCCTGTTGTTGAAAGTAATGATGGTGGTCAGCCGACCACAGCCATACCATCATCATCATCCAACGATGTGCACTCATCACCTCCGCTCTCATCACTCCCACCTTCGTCACCTCCACTCTCATCACTCCCACCCTCGTCACCTCCACTCTCATCACTCCCACCCTCATCATCACCACCTCTCCCACCCTCATCGTCACCACCTGCATGTACTGCCAACACATCACCTAGCGTCTCTCTCCATCATGCATGGCCTGTACACCCTGCTGCAGCCAGAGTGTGGCCCAGCAACAGCGTCGCAGGTCCCGCAGCAGATGTCATGGTGGCTGCGGCGGCTGCCATGCTCACGGCTGCCTCACATGATGTGGTGGTGTTCGACCCACACCCACATGGAGGGACACCCACACCAATACCCACAGCAGCAACAGCCACTGCAGCACCCACAGCAGTTCCAGCATCATACAATGCATTGCAGCCAACAGCTTCATTGCAAGGTGTTCGGGTGCACAGTTCTCAAGAGTCATCCCCTGAAGAAACGTGCTTTGTGTGCTTTGAAAACGTAGCAGCATGCGTGTTTTTGCCATGTGGGCATGGGGGATGCTGCAGGTACTGGTGGTGTGTGTGTGTGGGGGGGTGTTTGCTGTTGTATACTGGTGTATTGATGTGTTGTGTTGATGTGTAGAATGGTGTGTGTGGGGGGGGATTACGGTGCGCAAGTCTACACCAGTGATCTACCATATGGATAATGTACAATACCACAACACCATGATGACCAACACAGGCGGTGTGCCAGCCGTGTGTTTGTGCGCCCACCAGGAGAGTGCCCCTCGTGTCGCCAGTCAATACACACGGTGCGTTGTTGTGAGGGTGTTTTGTGGTGCGTTGTTGTGAGGATGGGCCTTTACTGTCATGAGGGTGTTTTTTCTTTTTCCTAATGGTGTACCCTGTATGAACAACCTGTGTTCATTGTTGATTGAGCTTGTTCATTGTTGAGAGAGGCTGTCCACAACACAGGTGGCAGTGTTGGCAGATCCAGCAGCGGCAGTGGGGATGGTGGTCACAGTGCAGGCACTGCAGGGGGGCAATATCACACAGTAGTCAGTACTACGTCACAGGTCAGTACAATGTATTGATGTTGTGGAGGTATTGCTGGGTGATGGCCATTTCATGCGTGTCACGTGAGCTGACGCCTCTGTTTTTTTCTTCAGAGACGTGTGTCGGCGTGTGGGTACCCCCCGTGCTGTACACTCCCAGGAGGGTTGGAGGTGATGTTGGGCGTGTGTGGCTACGGTGTTGGTTGGCTGTTCAACAGAGCAGCCTGTGTTGTGTTGTTGCTTGTATCAATCAATTCTCTAATGTGCATCCCACTGAAGGATGCCAGTCAGTTCTCTGAACACACATCGATGTGTTTCAGTCCCATTGTTTTTCAGTCACGTCACAATCTCATTTCAATCAATCATGAAAAAATAGTACCAACACCGATTGATCAACAATACATCAAACACTATAATACGTAGATCCAACGATCTTGTTTGATCCTGCCAACACAAATAACAGAGTGAGCGAGTGTCCATAGTTGCACGCAGATCATCATGGTCACAACACGGCGGCAAAGTTTATCAATGAATAATGGCACGCCAATAGCCAGTACACCCACCAATGGTGGCTCCCGCGATGCCCCCATGACCACCCCCGCACGCCGCACTCCACGCAAGCCTGCTGCCAAAACATGGGCAGAGACAGATGGCACAGGGGACAGAAACTCTGTGTGGGGCCTGTCTGGTGCTGCTGGCAAGGCGGTTGCGTGGTTGGGTGCCGCTGCCCTCATGATTGCATGCCCCGCCTTTGCCATTTTCATGTATGATTGGATGGTGTGAAATGAGCACATGTGCCTCACATACCTTATTCATCATAACTTCTCTTTCTGTTCTTTGTTTTTCTTCAATCATGATCTTTTCGGTTTTCCCAACCGAAACCTTGATAAAAATAATCTCTCCTTTTCTTCTTCCCTCCCCAGGTGGTACACCCTGACCATCAACCAGGGTTCCCTCACAACCAGCATTCAGCAAATTTATGCCGGTGGCCTTCCAGCAGCTCGTGCAATGTGGCCATCCCCTAGTCCACGTGCTTGGTGCATCATCGCTGGGTTTGGGCTGCTGGAAGCTGTGCTGCAGCTGGTGGTACCTGGCAAGACGTTTCATGGGCCAGTCACACCCAAGGGCAATGTGCCTGTGTACAAGGTGGTGGGGGTTGTGGTGGGGGTGGTGGGGGTGGTTGGGTTGGGGCTGCGGGTGGGTGGGTGGGTGGTAGAGTATGCCAATACCCCATACAACATCTCAATACCCCACACAACATCTCAATACCCCATACAACATTCAATACCCCACACACCATGCAATACCCCATACACAGGCCAATGGTGTGCAGCGCTACCTCGCCACACTGCTGCTCCTCAGTGCCGCGTCTGCCCTGGGCCACCTAGACCTTGGTGCTGTATATGACTACTTTGGGGAAATTATTTCTGCCCTCAACATCTTCAGCCTGTTGTTTTGCCTGGGGCTGTACATCAAAGGGCGTGTGGTGCCTTCGAGTAGTGACAGTGGGAGCACTGGGAGTTTGGTGTATGATTATTATTGGGGTAGGTGTGGGTGTGGGTATTGTTGTTGGGGTGGGTGTTATTGTTGGGTGTATGATTGTTGTTGGGGTAGGTTGTTGGGAGTAGTGTACGAGCTGTGGTTGTGTATTGCTGATGTTTTTCTTTATTCACATGTGGTTGCTGGCCTGTGCACACCTCACTGTGCATTTCTACTACTCACTATCCCCACCATTCACTATCCCCACCATTCACTGTCCCCACCATTCACTGTCCCCACCATTCACTATCCCCACCATTCACTACCCTTGTTTCCAATCAAATGCCTGCCAAGTAATTCCATCCCAATCAATATTGTCAACAATATTGCCAATCAATATTCCCAACAATATTCATCACCCATTCATTCATTCATCATTCATTCATTCATTCATCATTCATTCATTCATTCATCATTCATTCATTCATCATCTCCAGGCATGGAGTTGTATCCTCGCATAGGTCCCTTTGACCTGAAAACATGGACCAACTGCAGCATGGGCATGATGAGCTGGGCAGTGTTGCCCCTGTGCTTTGCAGTCAAGCAGTATCAAGATGTGGGGTATTTGAGCAATAGCATGCTTGTGTCGATTGTGCTGCAGCAGATTTACGTGTTTAAATTCTTTCTGTATGTGGTGAATCCCTCTCCTGGGGTGCTTTGGGGGAGGGAGTGCATGTGGGGGGGGAGTTGAATGCTGGGAATTTGCTGGTTGGCATGATGCTGTATATTGTACAATCACCGGAATGCATCCACAAGATCACCACATGAAACAATCACCACATACAACCATCATCATGCCAACCAGCACGCTCTTCCTACTCTCACCTGGGTCCCTCCCTCAACAGGTGGGAGAGTGGGTACTGGTGCACTATGGATATTGCACATGATCGTGCAGGCTACTACTTGTGCTGGGGTTGTCTTGTATGGGTGCCATCTATATACACCTCACCTGCACTCTACCTTGTCAAGCAGCCCATCAACTTGCATCCACTGCTTGCCACTGCTTTCTTTGTTGCTGGTATGTCTGTGTGTGACATTGTATGTATGTTTGTCTGTGTGTGACATTGTATGTATGTTTGTCTGTGTGTGACATTGTATGTATGT
>VFQP010000455.1_pt1 | contig 80646 bp, 74 predicted proteins | sample 3512351 | NCBI WGS metagenome assembly VFQP01 (sample SAMN10412372, study PRJNA504923) | tailings metagenome | isolation source: Relicate 1 Philex TSF1 revegetated site | place: Philippines: Tuba, Benguet | collected 2017-08-29
GAATAGGTGGTCAGTTTAAACCGAAATGGGGTGGTCAGTTTCAGCGAAATCTCCACTTATCTCCATCTAAAACATACAAGTAGTTGCTCAGTAATTTTTCAAAACCTTCATTCGCAGTCACCAAATGAAATTGCTCTCCGAACAACCAGTAGTTTTCGGCGATAGCATGTTGAATATGATCGCGCTCAGTAGCGAAAAGTTTAAGGTCAAATACCAAGGTTTTCAGTAGTTCTACTGTTCTGGCTCTGCTTTCTATCAGATTGATGGTTTTAGTAATCCTACCTAAGCTTGTCTTGCCGAGGAGTGCTGCCAGATTGCTTCGTTCTTCAGTCGATATCTGCACAATTCCCTCTAAAATGGATAGGATATTCTCGCGTTCATCGGAGTCTAACAAAAGGTTGATAAAACCAACGCTGGTTCTTTCCTGGGTTTCATTCAGTCCTTTGAATATTTTGGGCTGTATACAATAGATTTCCTTAACGACTTCAATTAGATCTTTCTTCTTTTCCTGCTCATATTTATTGTTTCTGAAATTAGGGATGACACCAATGCGTTCATACCTATCTACAAGTTCGTTAGCTCCACTCAATCGAATGAAGAGCTTCTGTTTTTCTTCGATCAGCAGGTTGAGCTCCCTGATCAGACTTTTGAATGCCGGATCATTCTGGTTCTTTCCAAATATTGGATTTGAACTGCCATGCTTTTCACTGTAAGCAAAGTCATCAAAAAAATCCGACTCGATGAATACGCTATGGAAAAAATCGATGGCATTGTTGTTAAAGGAAGTGAGTTGCTTGTAAATTTCCTTTTTCTCGTTGTCCAGAAAATAATAGTAATATTTATCGCCAATTTTATGGGTCCACCTCACGTAAGTAATGGAAAACTCGTAATTTTGTTGTTCTCTACCCTTGAAAACCTTTTTCAATTCAACAGTGTCAGCGACAATGTCTTCATAACTGATAGCTTGTCCGTTGATGCTAAGCTGATATTGGTTCTTGCTGTTAAGTAAGAGGAACCAACCAAACTCTAGCTTGAGGAAACTGACAAATTCAATGGCTTGGAAAGAATCTCCTGAAACGCCATGCAGATTGCTCAACGTCAATTTTGTTCCTGCCTCCCCAGTACTATTGGCTGAAATGGATTCGTTCTTATATACATCTTTATTACTTTCAGCAATAGAGATTTCATAAGTGATGAATTTGTCAGTCTCTTTATCTTTATAGGTGGTGTGCCAATTGGCATCATGAGCCAATGCAATAAATGAGAAACGTCCCTTTCCTTTTTTACCACGTGTGTAGGAAGAACGCTGGAAAGTCTTTTTTTTGAGTGAATCCAAAAACGAACCAAAGGTTTGGCTGAGGGTGGATAAGTCGATGCCCGTTCCATTATCGATGATACTGAGTTCATTGATGTATCCTATAGCGTTTGGATGGAATACGATATCGACAACGGTTGCACCGGCGTCAAATCCGTTCCAGATAAGTTCGGAAATTGCTTCCATGTAATCTTTGGTAATTCCCGCCGAATCTACGCTTTGGTTGCTGATACTAACTTTATTATCCATATCGAGAGGTGCTGCTTTTAACAGTTCTAAGGTAGCATTATTTTTTTTCTGTTGTATGCCCATACGCAATACCTTTCTTTAAGAAATGATCTTAAATAGGTTCAGCAAAATTAATCGATAAAATTTTGTTTTGCTAATTTTGTTAGTATTTTTCGATTGCGTGGCAAAGTTCAAAACCTTACCTTGTAGTCGTTATGGAACAAGACAATATGGACTTAATCATGGAACAGCAACTCCTACAGTGGTTATGGGAAGCATTAAATACTTCACCTCGTCAAAAGTTATCCCATAGGGCTCATTATCTTTTTACGAAGTTTTCAAGAGACAGTTGGGCTTATCGCTCAGATCTGGAAGATGTGATTGGCTACCTGGATCCAAGATTGGACATGAACGTCAAGACTTTTAGGAAGTTGATTGCAGCCTTTAACTTCAAGTGGGAAATGGTCTGTGCCAGACCAAAAGTCACTTCAAATGAAGTGACACAATTCGAAGCAATCAGGTCTGAAGAGGCTGCACATTTCTTGATATACCTGGAACAGCTAGGCTTTGAAGTGGATCCCTTGCCATTGATAAGGATTTTGCTGCCCAAGATCAAGGTCAAAGAAAAAAAAATACTTTCAGCAGCCGAATTGGCCATTTTTTGGTACGAACGTTTTAGGCATAAAACAGCACCGATGCGGTTAATTATTGAAGATCAGCAACCTTTGGAAACATCATCGCAGATCAGGACGGCCAAGGGCTATATCGTGCAGGCGGAGATCGATAGCAATGGACAAGTGATTTTCTTAAAAGTAGCTGCACCTAAATTCAGAAGCGCTAAGGCTCCCGTACTGGTCACCTGTGATGCCTGTGGATTGGATTGGTATAGGGGAGATCCCGACTCGAGTGCCCAGCATCGTAAAATACATCCCAAGCGCATGAGCTATCTTGATCCCAAGCCTCATATTAAACTGGTAGCTATGGGCGGAATTGATTCGGCTATCGTTTACGTAGATGAAAGTGTGCCCTTGTGGATGCACAAAGAGATGTTTGCTCGAGCGGCGGCTTTCAAGTATGAAATGCGTTATGATCGTAGTCAATGGGAGGATCCTTCAAGTGGCAGAGAGACGAGTGGTATAGGTGCTTTGTTGCTAGATGAAAAAAAGGCTATTGTCGGAGCGGTATGCTTCCGCGATTTTTCATCGTTGGACGAAGAAAAGTTTTGGGGATTGGACTGGATATGGATCTGTCCGAGCAGACGTAGGCTGGGGTATTTACAGCAACAATGGAAAGAATTGAAATTAAAATTTGGTGAGTTTTTCGTAAGCTCACCCGTTTCTGACGCTATGATGAAATTCCTTACCAAGCAAGGTGATCTGGAACTGATCAAATCTCCGAGACTTAGAAAATAAATCGACACCTATGAATAAACTGATCACCGAAACCCTTGCAGATAAAGAAGAGTTTCTCCCAGTACTCAACCATTTCATTACTTGTTCCATCCAAGCGCAATTGGAGGAAAGTGAAGATCGAGGGCCATTGAGCTATTATGCTTTCTATGAACAATTTCTTCCGCAGGTCGCTCATAGAAGCTACGAGTACATTTATTCGTATGGACAATCTCCGATAGAGAAGATATTTCTAGCTTCGCTATTGCTGCTGGCCGTAAAAAGTCAGATGGCTTGTCTGCATATCACTCCGCCGATGAAGAATGCACCCCAACAGATTGCAGAATTCAGGACGCACCATTTGCTGATCATGGAGCTGATCGAGAGTTACAAAGTAGCAACTGGCGATGAGGAATTGATCGAGTTTGAAACCGCTTTGGCCGAACAGGTAAAAACGGGCAGACTAAGCGAAGAAGATAGACTAAACATTGGAGTGCACCGAAGCATCATCCAACATTTTGAATGGAATGCCTACCATTTGACCTTGCAGGCTGGTCTGCCGGATATTAAAATCAATGGAAAAGCAATTAGGGTAGATTTATTGATTTGGGTGCCTGGAGATGAGTCTGTTAAGATTGTGGTCGAGTGTGATGGCTTTGCTTATCATAGTTCTAAGCAAAGTTTTGAAGCAGATCGTGTGCGTGACCGTATGTTACAACGGAATGGCTACAGGGTAATCCGATTTTCTGGCGCAGAGATCAACAAAGATCCTGTGAAAGTAAGTCATGAAGTATTCGATTTGCTTCAGGCACTAGATCAAGACGAAAAAGGCAACAGGATATTTTGAGCCAAGCGCTTCAATGTTTTCATTTAAATAATAAACAGGGTTTTCTTTAATAGCCTGGCCTTGATCCGGCTTAACGTCTCCCTACGCAGACCAAGATAGGAGGCGATGACTTTGAGACTCGTGAGCTGTTCGATCTGAGGATATTGCTCCAAAAGAAGCTGGTATCTTTTCGTCTGTGCGGTTTTGCGTAACAGATGGTTCCGTTGTTCTGACAGGATGAGGTATTTTTCGATGAACATCCTACCGATCAGGTTACCTTCCCTAAAATCAGCATAATAGGATTGCAGTTCTAGCCAGTTGATGGATTGGAGCGTAGAGTCCTGTAACACTTCAATATACTCGGGGCTGGGACTTTGGGAGAAGAAGCTTTGGACCGAAAGCATGAGGTCGCCCTGGCCGACAAACCAAGTGGTGTGTTCTTTTCCGTCTTCATCGGTGAAATAGCCCCTAAGAAAACCTGATTTGATATAATAGACCCGTTTGGCGATCTCACCTGGACGTAATAAAATCGTTCGTTGAACAAAGGTTTCGGTGAGCAAGTGTCTACGGAGCCTTTGTTGGAAAGATTCGGATAAAGGGGTGATGGTGTTCAGCTGTAAAAGCAGCTGGGTATGGTCATGACTGAAGGGCATAGCAAAAGGTTTTACTATTCCGCTCATTATTAGCTAGGTTACCCTGTCCTAACAAAGCCCTTAGGTTTTGGTTTGGAATAGCTGTGCTGTAAAACTGCACTAATTGGCATTGAATTGCACAGAAAGGGCTGAAGTACAATTTGGTGACGGTCGTCACCTTGGAACTGATAATGTAAAAGTATTTTTTAGACCGTTTAGCAGCAGCAAATGCAATTGGTTTTTGTGTTGTCGGTCACGTTGGATCAAGCTTACAAGGTCTAATTTTGCCTAAGATTTGAATTTAATGATTCGCTTATGGTGAAAAGGTGACTTTCGTGTCCCGAGTGAAAGTAGTGGCCAGTGAACAGGCTAGGGACTTTACTTAATTCTTTTGAGATGTATACCAGATCTTATGAGGCGATGCTGGAGGAACTCCAGGCTGCACTGGCTGAACTGAGCCGTAGTGGAGAAACAGAACTGAAGTGGTTGGGGCAGGCGGTGACCTGCTGTTTTGAATATATACAGCGTTTGAAACGCTATTTCTTAAGGAATGAACCTACATCAGTGGTGGATGAGATTGCGTTTTTCAAGACCATCAAGCCCCGCTTCAAATCGCAATTGCTTTTTCATCAGTCGGTGTTGGACATCGAGGGGCGTAGGCCGCTTGGTGCTGAGGCAATGTCGTCCTATTACCTCGCTGAGCTGGAGAAACTGACCCATTATTTTACAGCTAATCTGGCTTTTTATGACTATGTACGCAGGGAAGCCGTGCATTTGGATGACAAATATTATTGTCGTGGCGTATTCGAGCTGGACCTGATGCCGCATGAGCACTTGGTAGATTTTGATGCTCGCTTTAACACCAGCCATGACACTAAACTGGCAGAGCTCTTAGCCAATGAATTGTTGTTGGCGTATTTGGAAAGGCGCATTGAAAAGGTGAACAACAAAGAAACCGGTTCTTTTGCGGATTTCTTTGGGGAGGAGGTTTACAGTTGGACCGAGAACCAAGCCGCCTTTGTGGAATGTTGCTATGGTCTGGTGGCTGCCGAAGCGGTTAATAATGGCAAAGTGGTGATGGCCAATTTCATCCACTATATGGAAAAAGTGTTCCACACCTCGGTAAAGAACTTTTACGGTACTTATAACGACATTTCCGAAAGAGCCAACCAGACGCTTTTCACCGACAAAGTTAAACAAGCATTGATCGACCGAATGAACAAATAATCGAGTGCCTGATGAAAATAGAGTACAGGATGGTAATTGATTGGAATTATCTTCTTTAAAAAATTATAAAGGATAGTTTTTAAGCGAAGATATGTAACTTCAATTTATCAAATTAACGTGATGATTTATAAAAAGGAAGATTTAGAATTTGCTCAAATTTCAGCTTCTGAGTTTGAGCGCTTATGTTATGAGTTGTTGCTCAAATACAGCTTTATAGAAATGACTTGGCGCCAAGGAGGTGCAGACCAGGGGAGGGATATAGAAGGTACTTTATATTTCAGTAATCAGCTAACCCATCAAAAAACCAAATGGTTTTTTGAATGTAAACGGTACACAGGAGGGGTACCTGTTGAAGAATTGACTAGTAAGATTGCTTGGGCAGATGCAGAAAAGCCAGATTATTTGGTATTCTTTGTTACGTCATATATCACCACGACGGCGAAAAACTGGTTGGATAAAATACGGAAGGACAAATTTTACAAGATACTCATCGTTGAAGGGGAAGAGTTGAAGGTGAGATTGATTGAATTTCCAGATTTAGTAGAACGCTTTTTCGAGACTAATCGATATCAGAAATTGTTCGCAGATATTAAAAATCACTGGTTTGGATATGCGGTAAATCCAAGTTACGAGAGTTTGGTTGAACTCTCATCGCATTTGGAACCAGCCAATCTGACCATTAATGAATTAGGTTTTCTTTTTGTAAGTATGTACAAACAATATGGGTACTTTGAGAAAAGAAATGATTATTATGGTGATTTTGATACCGAAATTCTATCCCCATTCTATCAAAGACTGAAAGAGCTAGCTAGCTTAGAGAAAATAGCGCTGTTTGCTGAATTCGAAGATGACTTTTCTCATCTTGGCGGCAGTGGAGTAATAGATGAACTAGAATATGCTGCTGACGTAGCTAATTATATCCCAGAAATAAAGGAAATTTATCAATATTATACTTTACATCTAAATCCTGGTGCCAGTAGGGAATATTGGGCACTAGGACACTATATCCTTTTTAAGTTGGATAATGGTGATGCCTATGAAATTTTCTCTATAGAAAATTCTGAATTCAAGACTGCTATTCAATATCATCCTAATTTCGAAATGTTTGAAATGGATAGATTGACTTTGAAAATAAATGCCAATAGTGAAGACGCAATAAGGAAATATTTTATAGGATTGAACGATGAGTAATAGTAGACTACAGTTAATTTTTTCTTTATAATTTTTTTCATGATAGTAAAAAAAACAAAAACATACCCGTCAACAAACATAGATCTTAATCATGTTTTTATTTGGCAACTTTGGCTGTTGAAAATCTCAACTAAAGGAAAATCAACAATAACCCTTTTTTATTCCTGGATTATCCCTTCAGATAGTAAACTAAGAGGCTGGCAAAATGCTATAGAGGAAGTCAATCAAAGCATCAGTGTTAGTAAAGACAAGGTCATTCGAGTAGAATTGATAAGGACAGATTATTTTGGTACTGGGAGAAATATACAGACGTTTCTACTGGGATTATTAAAGGGAATGCATTTGAACGAGATTGAAACGGAGGATACCTCACCGATACCTAATAGTTTCTTTAACCTAAATTTAGGAGGAAGTTCCGCCGAAATAGAGAATAACTTTGTCATTAGACCAGAGGTCATGTTGCCTCTTGACCATTTGTTATTGCCGTGGACTAGCAAAACTACCCCTAATCCTACGGAATATAGTGTCTTTGTGAACCAGCTGTTTTTCAAATCTAAAATGAACTTATTGTCATTTGATGGTTTCGATATGAGCAGTTTGCAAATAAAAGAAATAATTCAAATCCTTACAGGTCAACTAAAAAAGGCAACAGGCTTCGATATGACCAAAGAAAGTGCGCCGAGAATTGGTAACATTGAATGGTATAGGTTACCTGTTTCCGATTCCGATTTGGTTTCGCTCATTTCTTATGGCGCGATCAAAGATGATGGGACAGCCAAAGGAGTAGGGATATATTTGAGAGCTCTAGGTCAACCCTCAAAAAATGTGTTGATCAGATGCAGGATAATTAACGGTGAAGAAATTTCATTAGATCAAGTTAAAGAAATGGTTTGGGGAGATTCTGACATTACGCTTGACTTTTTTTCACAACAACCCGTGTCAGAAATAGAGGTAACGGTATGGGAAAAAGATGCGGATGGTATTGCCAATATTTTATTTGAGCAGTCAAGTATCTGTATAAGGAGTATGCGTACACGTATGTCTTTAATTGGCAGTCAGATTAATTCTGGGAGAATTAATCTACTCAATAAGCTAGCGGGAAAGGAACAGTACAAAAAAACTGATTTGGCTAAATACAACCGCTCTACATCCGCCAGTGTTTTGGAAACTGGAGGTTATGATAAAGATTCTTGGGTGAGTTCATCTAGATCGGTAATGGATTTCATGAAGAAACTTTATCCGCAAAAGTCAGAAGGGCATTTTTTTCTCAACGGATGGGATAAGGAAAAAGAACAGTCTGGACAGTTATCATTTATTGAATGGATTTTTAAGTTAATCAGTGGTGATCAAAGAGGTGGATTGATTTTCATAGATCCTTATTTTGACGAAGATGCCATTGAGATTTTTGCCAATGCACGCACTACAAATACCCAATTCAGAATAGTTACTTGTACACAACATAGAGAAAAGCAGGACCTAGAGGATAAAGAGGTCACGCCGACTAGCGATGGCGTAGAAGCAGCTCAAGATGAGGGGCTGACTGGCACTGCACAAAAAATTCGTAATGCCTGTGAGCGATTTAAACCATTGCTCAAAGGTTTAGAGCTATATGTGAACGATTTAGTGAGCATCGCTCGCGGCAAACAACAAATTTTTCATGATCGCTATTTATTGTTGTTGGATAGGGAAGGCAATATCACTTGTGGGTTTCATTTGTCTAATTCTTTGCAAGGGGCAACAAGAAAAGCTCCACTATTGGTAACGCCAATCCCTGTCGATATCTTGCCCAGCGTATATGCCTATGTTGAAAATTTGATTCATCCAGAAAATGATGCGCCCAATGCTAAAAAAATACAGGTAATCCAGTTATATCCATTACCTGAAGTGGATTCGGAGTCTCTCCTTCCAATAGATAAGCCAGAGAATCCTTCAGAACCTATCGGTAAATTGAATGAGGTTCCGGAGGCAAAGTTCTTTTTTTCAAAACTACTTGATGATCCATCAATTGAAATGAAAACTGATCTTGAGCTTTTCAAATTACTGAAAACTTCAAATTTGGTACCAGAAGACAGAGGTTCTTTTCAGTTGTATGAGTTAAGTCCGCTACAGATATCAACTTTTGTAGCCTGCTTAAATAGTTGTAGTCAAAAAGATTTCAATCGGCTATTTACGGCACTAGGACAAACACTTGCTAGAGGACAGTTCTATAAGTATGAGCATGAAAGCAATAGCACATCCTATGATGGCTGGAAGTTGTTAAGTGAAGCAGTACGACAGTATCCAAATATTGCAAAGAAGTTAATGCAGTTTTTGGAAACATTAGAAGAGGTTATGCATTTTGATCGCGATCGTGTGCGTATTTATCAACTTTATAACGAAAGTACTTTCGAAGAGGTACTTGAAAATACCATTAGAGAATTAAATCATATGAGTGGCGATTTCTTTGGTATAGAATTTCATTTCTATTATGGCTGTAAGTTACTGTTAAGGTCTTTTCCTAAAAAGGCAGTCGGAATGATGGAAATTTTATTGGAACAGGCTAGAAAAGAAGAATGGAATGAAGCCGTACCTAGTTTGAGAGCTACATTATTATTTCTTTCCGCTTTCGCGCACCGAACTTTACGTTATTATCATCATTCGGACATAGACCTGCAGGTTTGTCTACTAAAAAGTAAAGATTTTAGTGTCAGGGCGTCCGCTTGTGGTGCTGTCGTTCAATACTTAGTCGGCGAAAGACAGGATAATTATGATTTTGAGAGCTTACAGGCTACATTGAGTTCAAATTTATGTAGAGAAGAATATCTATTGACCATAAGTGCCTATGCAGCAGAGTTAAATACTAAGCAAGATTTGTTGGAAAAAAAGGTGTATGGCGAGTTGGTGGAAAATTGGATAGTGATGGAAGGGCTGACCGAGCGTGTTATTAAAGTGTTAAGTGGACGGCTTGAGTTTAATCAAAGTTTTAAAATCACTAAAAATTTTTTGAATCCCTTAATTGCTAAAAAAATATTGACTAATAAGTGGAGCTTTGATTATTGGAATATTGTTTTTGAAAGGAAAATTAAATTTAGGGAGGTATATGTTAATAATAGTTCTTACACGACTTCGGATCATTTCTCTTCCAATACAGATTTTGAGCTAAGTAATACCATTATCCATTTTTTTAAACGTTTAAGAGCTTCTGAGCAACAGTTGGTTTTAAATCGGTGGTTTGAACTGGTTTTTCCATTATGGATGGTAATAAACAAGCCTTTCGGCTATCATAGTAGTCTTAATAGTTTTATTGGCGCCGCTGAAAGGATTTATTGGTTGACAAATCTCTTAGAAATTATGATTGATAAGAAGCTAATAAAGACACAAGTCTTAGATGATAGTAACAATTTTTTAATGAAATATCAGCCCGAAATAGAGAAGGTGGAAAGGCAGTTAAATCGAGGAGCATACATGCCTATTTTAGGCCTGAAGGCTAATTATAAGTCATAAGAGACTTTAGTCATGAAAAAGGGTAGCATGGGAATGCTGCCCTTTTTTTATGTCTTGTAATTCTGCACTAATCCCAATTCCTAGTCCGTCCCTATCGGTGCTTTTCCCGGGCTAGCCTCGCCACTTTTGGCTTGCCATCGCAATGGAGCGGTGGTGTAAATCTAAAAGTTATGCTAAATATAATGTCTTGGGGCGAGTTTATAGGGCTGTTATCGGTATTGACACTCCTCTATTATGGGTTGGTGGGTTATTTCTTTTACCGACCAGAACTGGAAAAGTGGTTCGGACCGAAAAAGTCGGAGGCAGGGCCGAAGATCCTGCCGCTGCATGCGGGCGGACTGATGGGCATTGCCAAACCTGCGGAGGAGGGAGTGGAAGTCGTCGATGCCGAAGAACTGGACTTCGCTGAAGTTGCTGAAGCGGAAGCTGTACAGGTGGCGGTCATACCATCGGTGGCCGACGAAGTGAAGGAACTGATCGCCTATGCCGCTGGGGCAAAGGAGAGTAAAGCAGGGCTGTTGACCCTATTGGGGCTGTATTTGGACCGGGCGGAGTTTTCGCAGAAGAAGGCTTTGGCGGAGCTGATGCTAGGCGAATGTAAGGGAAAGTTCGATTTTGAGCTCAGCCTGGAGGATTTGAATTTAGACGATGGCGATGGTGTGATTGCAAATTTGAAAAAGGGTTTACTGGCTGTGCTGATCCTAGTTTCTAGCACTATGACGGTATGGGCGCAAGATGGCAATTCCGGCATCGCAGAGGCCACTTCCAAGGTCAGGAGCTATTTTGCCACCGGCTGTAACCTGATGTATGCCATCGGTGCGGTCATCGGACTGATCGGTGCGGTGAAAGTGTACCAGAAGTGGAATGGCGGGGATGGGGACACGGGCAAGGTGGCCGCTTCCTGGTTTGGCAGCTGTATCTTTTTGGTGGTGGTGGCTACCGTTCTGCAATCATTTTTCGGGATCTAGGATGGGCAGCGTGTATCAGGTGAACAAGGGAATCAACCGGAGCATCGAGTTCAAGGGGATCCGTGCGCAGTACCTGGGGTATTTTGCACTAGGCTTGTTGCTGCTGTTTTTATTGTTTGCGGCGCTGTATGTGTTGGGGCTATGGATCTGGTTGTGTATCGGGATTGTGGGCGGCTTGGGTGCGGGGCTGTACATGACGGTGATGCGTTTGAGCCATCGTTTTGGCAGGCATGGGTTGATGAAATATTTGGCCAGTAAGGCTTTGCCCAGCTATTTGGGTTTCCGTTCGAGGAGCTTGTTTTTGTCTTTGGGAAAGGAGGTAGGTGATGAGGTTGGCTGAACAGGTATTTCCGATCGCCAGAGTGGAACATGAGGCATTGGTGTCGGTACAGGGAGATATTACAGTGGTCTACGAGCTAACGCTGCCAGAAATCTTTACGCTATCGGGCGCAGAATACGAGCAATTGCACCAGGCTTGGGTCAACGCCATCAAGGTATTGCCAGCACATTCCGTCTTTCACAAAAAGGATGTATTTCATGGAGCTGAAGTGAACGAAGGGGCTGGGCAAAAGGGCTTTTTGTCCGAAGCCGCGGGGCGACATTTTCAGGGACGTGCCTATCTGAAGCATCGATCTTATGTGCTGCTGACCAAAAAGGCGGTGGATAGGAAAATGGCCAGTAGTGCGGTGACCGGATTGATGAAGTCCCGGGTGTCGCCCAAGCAGTTGACCGATAAAGATTTGTTTCCTGCTTTTTTGGAGAAGACCGGACAGTTTGAAAGGATTTTGTTAGATACAGGACTGTTGGGCCTGAGACGCTTGTCTGGGGAAGAATTGTGTGGTGCTGTGGGCAAGCCAGGACTGTTGGAACAATATTGCTTTGGATTGCAGGAGGACGAATTGCCAGTATTGCGGGACGTGCATTTGAAACAGCGATTACAGGTCGGGGCTTACCATGGGCAGGTGTTTAGTTTGGCCGATGTAGAAGAATTGCCCGCCCTTTGCGCTAGCCGCATGGCTTATGGGAAATACAGTACGGACCAGACCCGTTTCTATACCGGCTTTGTCAGTCCTTTGAATTTACTGTTGGATTGTCCGCACAGTTATAACCAGTACATTTTTATCGGGGATGCGCAAAAGACCTTGAAAGAGATGGAATCCAAAAAGCGCCGCTTGCAGTCGCTATCGGCTTATAGTAGGGAGAATGCCATTGCAAGGGATGGTGTGGAGGATTTTCTGAACGAGGCGGTGGCCCAGTCAAGATTGCCGGTAAAGGCACATTTCAATGTGATGGCCTGGACAGAGGATGTGGGGGATTTGCAGGAGATCAGGAACCAGGTTTCCTCCGCAATGGCACAGATTGGTGCGGTAGCCAAGCAGGAAAGTGACGGGGCGGCGCAGCTCTGGTGGGCGGGCATTCCGGGCAATGCCGCAGATTTTCCGATGAACGATAGCTTTGATACCTTTTTGGAGCAGGCCTGCTGTTTTTTGAACCAGGAGACCAATTACCGTTCCGATCCGGCCGCTTCGGGTATCCGTTTCTGTGACCGTTTGAATGGTACGCCGGTCTATGTGGACCTTTTTGATGCGCCAAGGCGTTTGGGGATCACCTCGAATATGGGCATGCTGGTCTGTGGTACCTCTGGCGGAGGAAAGAGCATGACGGTGAACCATATGCTGCGCACGATGTACGATCAGGGGGCACATTGCGTGACGGTGGATATTGGCGGCAGCTATAAAGGTCTGTGCGAACTCTTGGGCGGCTATTACTTTACCTATGAGGAAGGTAGTCCGATCCAGTTCAATCCTTTCTTTTTGTCCGAGGGGGTATTGCCCGATACGGAAAAGAAAGAAAGTCTGAAGGCGCTACTGGTGACCCTGTGGAAACAGGAGAACGAACCTTTCAACCGTAGCGAGTATGTAGCCTTGTCCAACGCCCTACAGGGCTATTACCTGCATCTGGCCAAGCATCCAGAGCTGTTTCCCTGCTTCAATAGCTTTTATGAGTATCTAGAGCTGGAATACCGTGAGGTGTTGAGGACGCAAAAAGTGAAGGATAGGGATTTTGACATGGACAGTTTTTTGTATGTACTGAAGCCTTATTACCGTGGTGGCGAGTTTGACTACCTGTTGAATGCAACGGAGAATTTAGATCTGTTGGGTCAGCGTTTTGTGGTCATTGAATTGGATCAGATTAAGGAGCATCCGATTCTGTTTCCGGTGGTGACGCTGATTTTGATGGAGATGTTTCTGTCCAAGATGCGCAAGCTCAAAGGGGTACGTAAGGTATTGACCATTGACGAAGCCTGGAAAGCCATTGCCAATTCGGGTATGGCGGGCTTTATCCAATATACCTTTAAGACCATTCGGAAGTTCAATGGCGTACCGAACGTGATCACGCAGGAACTGGACGATCTGGTCAGTTCTCCCATCATCAAAGATGCCATCATCAACAATGCCGATATCAAGATTCTGATGGACATGCGCAAGTTCATGCACAAGTTCGACAAGTTACAGGAAGTGTTGGGGCTATCCGAAAAAGGTAAAACCTTATTGCTTTCGGTCAACAAGGACCATCGGGAAGTCTTCATGGATATGGGCGGACAGGTGATGAAGGTCTATCGCAATGAACTCTGTGCCGAGGAATACCTGGCCTACACGACTGAAGGCAGGGAAAGGGTAGCCGTACAGGAAGCCGCTTTGGAGCAGGGCAGCATGGAGCGGGGCATCCGTTTTTTGGCGGGTCAGCTTCGAAAGGGAGAATCGATCGTTTAATCAAAATTTTTAGCAAATGAAGTATATCGTCATATTAATCCTGGCTGGACTATTTGGTCTGGGCTGTAGAGAAAACCGAATGAAAGCTTTTGTGCCGGGTACTTATGTCAAGGTCACCGAAAGTAAGTTTGGCAAGGCTTGGGACACCCTGCGGATGGCGCCACTGGGTGGCAAATCGTATCGGGTGGAAAGGAGCATCGGCTACCAATCGATGCTGGACGGGCAGTTGTTGGAGAAGAAATTCAAACGTAGCCGCTGGGCTTCGGAACTGGAGGTAGCGCGAAGGGAATTACGAGATAAGGCCTTTGGCCATGTACTGCGCCTGTTGCCCGATAGCAACGGCCTGGAGATGGGCGGTATGCGCTTTTACAAAATCAACCCATAAATCAACAGAACATGGAAATCTTAAAAAAATTAGGGATGAAATATTATCGTATCATCATGCCGGTCAGTTTGGTCATGCTGCTGGTCGGAATGCCTGCTGGAAAGGCGGATGCACAGCTCGCCGTACTCTCGGTGATCAAAGCGGGCGTGAAAAAGGTCATCAAGGCAGTGGACTTGAAGATCCAGCGCATGCAGAACCAGACCATTTGGTTGCAGAACGCACAGAAAGTACTGGAAAACCAATTGTCCAAGCTAAGGCTGACCGAGATAGCCGACTGGACCCAGCGGCAAAGGGAGCTCTATAGCAACTACTATGAAGAACTGCAAAAGGTCAAAGCGGTCATTGCCTATTACCAGCGGATCCGCGAAATCACGCTGATGCAGGCCAGTCTGGTGAGCGAATACAAACAGGCCTATGGCCAGTTCCGTCAGGACGAACATTTTACGCTGGACGAAATCGGTTACATGGGCAAGGTCTATTCGGGGATCTTGGAGCAGAGCGTAAAGAACCTGGACCAATTGCTGTTGGTGGTGGATTCCTTCCGCACGCAGATGAGCGACGCTGCAAGGTTGGAGCTGATCAATGAAGCGGCTGATAGGATAGAGACCAATTACCATGACCTGCGCAGGTTCAATGCCAGCAATGTCATGCTGTCCTATGCCCGGGCTAAATCAACAGAGGATGCCAAACAAATTCGATTATGGTATGGGATGGAGAAGTAAGCGGCGATGGCTGTGCAGCAGCTGCATGGCGATGGTATGATTTTCGTCAAGTATGATGGACCACAGAGGGATATAATTTTGCAGATCTAAACGGCCCTGTTATCTTTGTCGCTTAAACTATTCAATACCAATTCTATGCGACAGCTCTTGTTACTTTTAGTCCTTCTGCTACAATTGACCGTTTTTGCTCAGGTACCCCGTCCTAGAGGGGGCGATGTAGGTGATTATGGAATCACGATTCCCGAAGCTGGAAAGTCAATTCCTGTTGCGGGCACCTACCAACAGCAAGGTAAATATGGTTTTGTTTTTCCTGGGAGTCAGCGTCAGCCGGCCATTTATGAACAGTTATCTATCAATAGCGATGGTTTTATCGTTAAAAAAGACGGACTGTATGGCATAGCTGATAAACAGGGGAATCTGATAAGTAAGATCGAATATGAAAGTATAGAAAGGGATACCTATCGTTCAGGGAATAGTTATATCGTCAAAAAAAATGGCAATTATGGATCGATGGATCGTTTGGGCAAATCGATCCTTGCTGTCAAATATACCAAGGTACTTTTCAGTGACCAGCGTAATCCGCATTCTATTGTACTGGACAAAGACAACCAGTTGCGTATGGTCATCAATGTAGGAGAAAAACTTTATCCTGGTGTAGTTCAGGGTGTGGAAGTGTATCGTAATGCGGCGGTGCTAAAGATTAACGGAAAGTTTGGTTTGGTCAAACGTGGCCAGCAGATTGTTCCTTTTACCTATGACAGTATCTATCGTGCTCCCCAAGAGGTTTTGGCCATTTATGGACAGAAGCGACCGATCGTTCCGGAGAAACAGCTTTTATTGGATCCACAGACTTTTGATCGACCTATAGGTCACATGGTGGTTCGCAAGTTGGGAAAAGTTGGTCTAATCGATACCGCTGGCAAACTGGTGTACCCAGTTGAATATGACCAGATCAGTGTAGATGAAAATTCGATGTTGGCCAATAGGTTCTTCATCAGCAAAGATAAACTCAAAGGGATGTTTATCCTTGGAGTCGAAAAAAGGATTCCAATTGCTTATGATTATTTCCAAAGAGATGGTACGAACCTGATTGTAGCAGGAAAAGGTAGGGAACTAAGTGCCTTCAACGCTAGATTGGAACCGCTATTTCCACAAACCTACCATGCGATCCGCTTGTTTGATTCGAGCAATTACCTGGTCGAAAGGAATGGAAAGAAAGGTTTGTTGGACAAAACTGGAAAGGTCATTCTGCCCTTGGAGTATGATTATGTAGATAATTTCTTATCCAGTGGATTGAAGAACCTCATCAGTGTCAAAAAAGGGGAAAAATATGGCGTGGTAGATTTTCAGGGGAAAGTATTGATCCCAGTAGAGTTTGAACATGTGGGTGAAGAAAATCAGTTCTTACGTGTAGTGACTCCAGACCGAAAATTTGGGCTGTACGATCGTAACGGAAAATTAGTAGTTCCTGCAGAATATGATTGGATCACGAAGAGCAGAACAGAATACAGTAAACTATTGATATTGCGTAAAGGAGCTGGGAACTTTTATTTTATGGACAACGATAACCAGTTGGTACTGAATGTTCCGGTAAGCGAATACGGCTATATCCACGATACCGAAGGACTGTTGAATGACGAGAACATCAGGAACCTTCACCTATTGTATATAAAGGGGAAAGATGGCAAATTTGGCGCAATCAACGAAGCCTCAGGTAAATTAGCCATCCCAATGATATATGATGGAGTTATTCAATATGTTTCTGGTGCTTTGCACGATTACTTTAGTGTAAGAAAAGGGAATAAATATGGATTAATTGATGAACAGGGAAAAGTGGTGCTGCCTATCCAGTATGATGCCATCAGCTTGGACATGATCGGTGGCAATCTGGAGGACAAACAGGATACAGGCATAAGGGTAGTGGTCGGTAAAAATGGGAAAATGGGTACGGTGGACCTGAAAAATCAAGTGGTGATTCCTTTGGTATATGCTGACTTACAACGGATTTCCTTTGATGGCCTGTATAAGGCAAAAACGAGCAAGTACTATCAATTGATCAACGGAAATAATAAGGTACTCAATGCGGGACCGTTTGAGGAACTGGCTAATTTTGAAGATAAGGGTGATCGCCAGCTGGGTGTAGGGGGAAGGCAGGCACTTTCTTTTTACCAGGGAAAGATGCGACCAGTTGATCAAAATGGTAAATTTTTAGCTGCAGAAATAGCTATGGCCCCACATCAAGGTTACAGAACTTTTGATGAATTGAAAACCGGACTGATAGCCGCACTGGACAGCAAGGATGAAAAGACACTTGTACAGTTTGTGGCTAAGATTGCCCCTTCTGAGCACATCCTTTATTTTCTGAAATACAATGATTTCAACCGTCAGCCCTTAGGTAGATTGGACGTAACGTCTCTAAGGGAAACTTACCTGCAGGCCCTGTTGAATTTTAAGGCGCAGGAATGGGATAACGGTCGTTACGATCGTGTACGGTTAACGGGAGTGACGGATTTCACCGAACATAAGGAACGTTACGTAGGTAACAGTCGACGTGAGGATCATGCCTTTGGTGACCGATTCTTGGAAATGCTCTTGCGCAATGCGATGAAGGTCAACGGCTATTGGATCAGTACCTATTTCATGCACCGTAATTTTGGGAGATACTAGGTAGGCTATCAATTGTTGCGGCTGCGCTTACGTGTCATAAGTCCGGCATAAATTCTCGTAGCGAATCATCCGTGTACTCTCCGAGACTCCGGAGGTATTTTAACGTCACGACCATATCGGAATGCCCCATGAGCTTTCTGACGATTTCTAGGTCTTTAGTTTTACGGTACACGTTGGCTGCTGCCGAGTGGCGAAAGGAGTAGAGTGTCTGCAAGGGGAACAATAGGCTTTGATTGATCATGGTTTTTTTCAGCCTTTGCCATTGGGTATGGAAGTAGGCGCGATTATAGGCGGCAGTTGTTCGGGTAAAGATGTTCTGTTCGCTGTTGAGCCCATCGATCCGCTCCATTAATACGGCTCTTACATAGTCTGGTATTGGAACAATCCTCACCCTGCCGCTTTTATTTCGGTCTCCAGATAGCTGGATTTCCGTGCAATCTTTGACGATATCACCCGCTTTAAGATTTCTGATTTCTTGATGTGGACGAAGAAAGCAGCCGTAGCAGATCAGGCAACACAATTGAAGGTCTGGGTGGTTTTGTCCAAGAAAGGAGAGGAGCTTTTTCAACTGCTCTTTTTCATAGATCTTATGCAGTTTTGCCTTTCGCTTGACGCTTAATGTCCTTCGTACTGGATTGAATTCAATCCCGGTTTGCTTTTCAATCATCGAAAAGAGCACACCAAGTTCTAGGCGTCTATTCATGTAGTTTGTCCCTGAAGAACTGAAACCGTCCAAAAATTCTTGTATCCTAGAAAATTTCAGTTTTCTGATGTCGCCCTTCATTTCACCTTGGTCTAGGAATTTGGTAAAGTACTTGTAAACGGCATCCAAATTTTTTCGATAGTCGTAACTGAGTTGTGAGTTACGTTTCCGCTCAATCGCATTCGCCAATAACTTAGCGGTTTGGTGGAACTCTGTTTCCTCAGCAGGCAACCGCTTTTTCCTTTCCATAGGCTGGCTAGAAATGACGGGATAATTTTCCTCTCTGACCGCTTTCTTCAACTCAATAAGTAACCGCTTCAACAATCTTGATTTTTCTCCTTCGCTTCTTGCTCGGTTGGGATGTATGGGCAGCATGAGGTTATTTCCATTATACTCCCGCATACGTATGCCATCCATATAAAATGAAATATAGCTGCGTGATTTTAGCCCATTTGGATTGACAATCCTAAAATGATAATGATCCATAAAATACTAACAACTCAATTTTTAGGCTGTTCTAATTAAATAACAGTCGTTTGATTTGAGATGACAATCTCTCACTTAGTTTTTAGGATTGATCAGATTGACGACCACCTTCACCATCATATCCTTTTCTTCTGGCTTGCTCTCAGCAATCATCAGCGTCAGCGCTACCAGTGCATTATCGGCGATCCTTTTAGAACCATCTTGCCGATATAATATCCGATTCTTTTCCATGAACCAAACAAAGAGGTAGGCGGCTATCCGTTTGTTACCATCGGAAAAGGAATGGTTCTTGACCACGAAATACAGTAGGTTAGCTGCTTTTTCTTCTATGGTAGGGTAAAAATTCATTCCTCCAAATGATTGGTAGATGGTGGCTATAGAACTTTTAAAAGAATCGTCTTTCTCATTGGCAAAAAGCCAATTACCTCCAAATCTCACCTTCAGCTCTCTAATAACTAGCATCGCCTCTTCATAGGTGGCGGTAAATAATTGTTGGTCAGCGGTTCCCTCTATCGTGAGCTGCTGATGGTCGTAGCGGTCCAAAATATCAAGGGCATAACTGTAATCCGTAACTACCTGTAGCAATCCAGTAGCCTCATCACTTGTCAGTTCTTTATTCTTGATCACATTGCCCAATAGATTAACAGTTTGTTTCAAATGTTTAAGCTGCTCGGTCTGCTCTTTCAGTTTCTGTTCATTGACCGCATAGCCTTGAACGAGGTATTCTTTAAGGATTTTGTTCGCCCAGATACGGAAATGTGTTCCCCTTTTAGAATTTACACGGTAACCCAAGGAGATGATCATATCCAGATTATAGTGTGCTATTTCACGATTGACCACGCGTTTGCCCTCTTTTTGAACTTGTGCAAATTTTGCACAAGTTGAAGCCTCGTATAATTCCTCCGTTCTGTAAATGTTCTTGATATGTTTGACCAGTGATGTCCGATCCGTTTCAAATAGTTCGGCAATTTGATATTGGTTAAGCCAAATGGTATTTCCGGTAAGTTTGACGTCTACTGGGGCTTTGCCGTCAGCAGCCTGATATATAATGATTTGATTATTTTCCATGATTTTAAATGTAATTAAGAAACCGACTTCAATGAACCATCTTTATCGAAGAGCTTATCCTGGAGTTCCTTCATATTGTTGCTGATCTTTCTTTTGGTAATTTGAGCGTAGATCTGCGTTGTACGCAAATTTTTATGTCCCAGCATCTTGCCAACGGTTTCTATAGGAACGTCGTTTTCAAGCGTGACCGTCGTGGCGAAAGTATGCCTGGCCGTATGGGTGGTCAATTTTTTGGTAATGCCACAGAGATCGGCGATTTCCTTGAGATAGGCATTGTACCTGTAATTGCTATTTACGGGGAGCAATTTGTTGTTGGCGACACAATAGGGGTGGTTTTTATATTTTCCTAAGATGGCTAAAGGGATAGGCATCAGTGGTACGGTTTCCTCTGTGCCGGTCTTAGCCCTGTCCTTAGTGACCCACATTTTACAGTCCAGACCTTTGAATAGATTTTCGGGAGTAAGGTTATAGGTCGTCTCATAAGCATAACCTGTAAAACAGCAAAAGATAAAAACATCCCGAACTTCCTCCAATCGGGGAACAGTAATCACCTTATTATATATCTTTTCGATTTCATGTTTCTCCAGGTATTCACGCTCTGGTTGTACATAGGAAAATTTAAAGTTACCACAGGGATTATGGTTGGTCCATCCCTCGTTTATAGCACGGTTGATGACCTGTTTAAGTGTCTTGACATAGGTCATAGCGGTGTTCGCACCGATATCTTCCATGAGCAGGTGATGATAGAAGTTTGGGGCTAATGATTTTTTAATTTCTCCAAGCTCCACATCCCTGACCCCATACTTTTGGTAAAGGAAAGTTTTGACTTTTCTTTCTAGGCGTTGGTAGCGCACCAGGGTTCCTTTCTTGCCATTTTTCTTGGCTACACGTTCTGAAAATTCGGTGTTGTGGAGTGTAAAGGCATCCATTAATGTCCTCTGGGGAGGTGCTTTGGGCATGTATTTGTCCTTTACCATACCCGCAGTGATCTTCGTTTCCGTCGCTTCCAATAGATTGTAGCACTTCTCCAAAGTAGCTGTTGTCTTAGTGACGTAGCTGTTGATCGACAGGTAGTCCGGACAGTCCTTGATAGCACGCTCCTGAACCGTCCAGTGTTCTGGCAGGAGCCTTTTTCCGGAAGCGAATTCTTTTCGATCACCATCTACAGTAATCCTTACATAAAGTGGAACAAGGCCATCCTTTGTTCTCTTGGCACAATTCGGATAGAAAAGTACCGAAAGCATCTCATTTACTTTCATAACCATTTTTTTTTAAGTGAAACATGGTTCTTTGAACTGAAAATCAAGCTGATACAAATCGAACTAACATGCTGGTGTCCTAATTTAGACAAAAGCAATAGGACACCGAAAAGGACACCAGAAGTCTGTATTTACTTGTGTCACTTTAAACTGAAATTTTGGAGAAAAGGGGATTTTAAACGAAAAAAGCCCCTTTTTCAAGGAGCTTTTCTCTAATTGGGCCTTGCCCGGTGATCCCGCTGGGATTCGAACCCAGGACCACTACATTAAAAGTGTAATGCTCTACCAGCTGAGCTACGGAATCTTCCTTTGTTTAAGGAGCTGCGAATATAGAAACATGATCAGTTACCTCCAAATAAAAAAGAAAGATAAGTTGTAGTGCATTGATTTAGAGTTTAATTATTTTGAAAATAGGATAGGCAGAATTTGTAGCTTTTGGTTGAAAAAACAGCATAATGTAACATAAATAGTTTTTTGATATTGGCTAGCGCTTAGAGGTTGTATATTTGTTTATGCAAAACAAAAAGAAAATTGTTGTAGCCATTACTGGTGCCAGCGGCGCTATTTACGCCAAATTACTCTTAGATAATTTAAAGGCACTACATCAGCAAGTTGATAAAGTGGGTGTGGTAATGTCTGATAATGCCAAAGAAGTATGGCGTTACGAGTTGGGCAATGATGACTACAACAACTACGATTTTGATTTTTACGCAAAGATGGATTTTAATGCTCCATTTGCATCCGGTTCGGCTAAGTACGACACGATGATTATTGTGCCTTGCTCCATGGGGGCGCTAGGGCGCATAGCACACGGTATATCTAACGATTTGATTTCTAGGGCGGCGGATGTAATTTTAAAAGAGCGCAGAAAACTGATTGCAGTAGCAAGGGATACACCACTTAGCCTGATCCATTTAAATAACATGAAAATAATAACCGAAGCAGGAGGGATCATTTGTCCGGCAAGCCCGTCGTTTTACAGTTTGCCTAACTCCATTGAAGCGCTCGCTCAAACGGTGGTAGATAGGGTAATCGACTTGGCTGGTTTAGAAAAGTCGAGCTACCGTTGGAACGACTGAGGGATGGAAAAGCAACGTTCAAAGTAGTGCTATAGTGTTGAGATATGACTTAAAACTTACCACTTAGAACTAACAACTTACTACAATTTCTTATCTTTGCGCATTAATATGAAAAAAGTAGCTTTCTATACGCTTGGCTGTAAGTTGAATTTCTCTGAAACTTCGACCATTGGTAGGTTATTTACCGATGCTGGTTATCGTGTGGTAGAATTTACAGACGCAGCAGATGTGTACGTCATCAATACCTGTTCTGTAACCGATCATGCCGACAAGAAATGCCGAAAAGTAGTAAAAGAAGCACTTAAATATTCGCCAAATGCCTACGTAACTATTGTGGGCTGTTATGCACAATTAAAACCTCAAGAAATTGCCGAAATAGAGGGGGTAGATATGGTTTTGGGTGCGGCAGAAAAATTTCGTATTGTCGAATTTATAACCGATTTAACTAAGCAACCGAAAGCAGTTGTACATCAGCAGGATATTGAAAAAGTAAACCATAATTTTATTGCCGCTTATTCTATTGGGGATAGAACGCGTACTTTTTTGAAAGTTCAAGACGGTTGTGATTACCCTTGTACCTATTGTACCATTCCCTTAGCTCGTGGTGGTAGCAGAAGTGACAATATTGAAAGTGTTGTTCAAAAGGCGCAGCAGATTGCAGCCAGCGGTGTTAAAGAGATTGTGCTTACTGGTGTTAATCTGGGAGATTTTGGGATTAGAGAAGGCAGGCGAGAGGATCGATTCTTTGATTTGGTAAAAGCCTTAGATGAAGTTGAAGGTATTGAAAGAATTCGTATTTCTTCCATAGAACCTAATTTACTGAGCAACGATATCATCGAGTTTGTAGCCACTTCTAAACGATTTGTGCCGCATTTTCACATTCCTTTACAATCTGGTTCTAATAAGATTTTAGGCTTAATGAAACGCCGGTATCAACGGGAACTGTACGTAGATAGGGTAGCTAAAATAAAAGAGTTGATGCCTAACTGTTGTATAGGTGTAGACGTGATTGTGGGTTTTCCGGGTGAAACGCAAGAAGATTTCTTAGATACCTACGAGTTTTTAAATGCTTTGGATATTTCTTACCTGCACGTATTTACCTATTCCGAACGCGAGCAAACCGAAGCTGCAGTAATGCAAGGCAAAGTAGCTGGAAGTACACGTTTTGAGCGCAACAAAATGCTTCATATTTTATCTGATAAAAAGAGAAGGGCATTTTATCAATCGCAAATAGGCGCCGAGGCTCAAGTACTTTTTGAAGATGATCAGAAAAATGGATTTATGCACGGTTTTACTAAAAACTATGTAAAAGTAAAAGCCAAATACGATCCGATAATGGTTAACGAACTTAAAAATGTGAAGCTGGTTGAGCTTACTCCAGAAGGCGAGGTCGAGGTTGCAGAACTGCAAACTGTTTACGCACATCATTAGTATTTTAGATTTATCAAGTGCCAGTTGTATACTGGTGAAATATATACATCAATAGCTATCTTAGTATGAGCATTTGTTTTTCATAATGCCCATGATCTAAATTATTCTTTAGCTGCAATCACATTAATCATCGTCTTTTTTTAGGGGTCTCGTCTTGAATAGATTTTTCCTTGAAGAATGTCTATATCCGAATCAAATTTTTATATCTGTTACAAACAAAATTGTCATCTAATTTAAAAAGTGATAGAAAGAGAGCGTTAAGATTATATCTCAAATGCACTATCTTAGCAACTAGACGATACGTAACAATGAAACTTTTTAAAAATATTTTTGGTTCACTTTTTTTCTTTTTCTTTCTGATCAATGCGGTAAATGCACAAATTAAACAAATTGGAAAAGAATTAGAAATAGCTGCCGCAACAAAAGAGCGTACTCGATTAGTAGATGTTTTTAACAGAATAGGCAGTCTTTATACAACTAGAAATGCCGATAGTTGCTTTTACTACGGTTTAAAATCTAAGAAGTTAGCAGTTAATATAGGTTACAAAAAAGGGCAAGCGGATGCAGATTTGATAATTGCCTTCTCCTTTTTTAAAATGGGTATATATGCAGAATCTCTTGAATTACTTAGCAAAACATTACCTTATTACGAGCAAAATAACGACACAGAAAACATTATTAAAATATACCTGAATATGGTAGAGGTGCTTAACAAAGGAATTTCCGAAAGGCCGAAAATCATATCGTTAATGCAAAAAGCAATACGTTTAGGAAAAAACCTTAAAAAAGACAGTATAATGTCGCAGGTTTATTTAAGTTATTGCAATAGAAATCCAAGTCTTTCAACAGACAGTGTTCATTACTATTTAAGCAAATCAAGAGAAATTGCAAATCGTTATAAAGACGAGCACATGATGATGTTTAATCGGATATGGGAGGCCCGATTATTAATTTTAGATGGAAAATTATCAAAAGCATTTCCTTTAGTGAAACAATTGATCACCGAAGCGCAGCATATTGGTAATAGGGACATAGAAATCAACGCTCGATTTTTAATGGTTGGTTATGCAGAAACTAATCCTAAGATGGCATTAGAGCATTGCTACAAAGCCTATGAGGCGGCAAATGCAAGTGGCTATAGCTACATCGAGATCTATATTTTAAATAATGCCTTAACTATAGCAAAAAATATAAATAATAAGGACGAAATTATTAAAGTGTATGCACAGCTAGATAAAGCTATGTCTGGAGATTGGGAAAAATCCAGAAAGTTTATGGGCGATTATGTGAAATACAATGCCATACAGACTGATAATCTACTTTTAAGTAAAAAAACTACACAAATTACACTTTGGTTAATCATCATATCAGCTGTATCGGTAGTGATTGTACTTAGCATTTATTTAATAATGCTGCGCCAAAAAAAGAAAGTAAGTGAGCAGTTGGCGGCTCTAGATGAGGCCACTAGGTTACAGGTTATGGCAATGGAGGAAGCGAAATATCAGGCAGTAAGGGAAGAACAACAAAGATTGGGACAGGATCTACATGACGGTCTGTCATCATCAATTGCTGCTATAAAGCACCAGTTAGAAGTGTTGATAATGGATGCTGATAGCAATGAATTGAAATCTAAGTTAACCAAGCTACAGATTGAAACAGAAAGAGCCTATATGGTAGCTCGAAATAAAAGCCACGAGTGGTTTATACAAGCTGATGGGCAACAAGAACAGTCTTTTGAAAAACAGATTAAATTACTTACCGAAATCTCCCTTCCAGATAATCGTTATACCAAAACTATTTTAATAGACGATAATTCGCTTGCGGGTGTGGATATGGATACCAGAATTTCGCTACTTCGCATTATACAGGGGGCGGTAACCAATATCATTAAGCATGCTAAGGCAAAATGCGTAAATATCTTGGTTTATGAAGAAGAAAATACTTTGTTGTTAAACATTAGTGATGATGGAATTGGTTTGGGTAGGGATGTATTAGGTGGTCTGAAATCAAATATTGGTTTACAGTCTATTTTTCGACGAGCCGAGCTCCTCAATGGTCGAGCACAGATCAATTCGAATGATAAAGGCACCGAGGTAATTGTTTCTATTCCTTTGGCTTTTAATAGCTAAAAACAAAAAGGGGACCTCTATAAAAAGACATCCCCTTTGTATTTTTCTGGCGGAGAGCGAGGGATTCGAACCCCCGGACCTGTTACAGTCAACAGTTTTCAAGACTGCCGCATTCGACCACTCTGCCAGCTCTCCGCTGCAAAAGTACAAACTCTGAGCAATTCTACAAACTAAAGAATTGCTATTTCCTAAACTTTGTTTTAAGAGCTTAGTTATCAGTCTGAAAAAATATAAATGGCAAGAGGTTTACAGCGAAATAATAGCTGATAGGTCTAGTAAAACCAAAAATTATGAATTGAGAGAGGGGTAACGCATCGTGTATAAAAATGGAAATATCAGCTTATTTAAAAATATCAGTTTCTATTCTTTGTATTTTCGGTATTGCTTTTGAACAAGTTAAAATTAGGCCTAATAATTTTAACACTTCTTTTGGATAAATCCACGCTGGCATTAAGCTCAAAACCAATCAGCAAAATTAGGGAGTTAAGGTAAAGCCAAATCATAACTACCATTAAGGTACCTATAGAGCCATAAAGTTTGTTATAAGCACTAAAGTTATTGATGTAGAACGAAAATCCCCAGATGGTTAAAAAGGCCAAAATGGTGGCTAGCCAAGATCCTGCACTAAAAAACTTCCATTTTTTGGCATGCGCAGGGCCGTACCTGTACAATATAGAAACGTTGATGAAATAAAGTGTCCCCAGCAGTGCCCATTGGGTAAGTTGTATGGCGTAAATGGTTAAATTGCCATCATAGTTCATTTCCTTTTTTAGGTAATTTATAGAAATTACGCCGACTGTCATTGCGGTAATGCAAACAATCATCGATAGTACCAATACGATGGTTAAAATTAAAGCTACTAACCTTCTTTTTAAGAGTGACCTTGTTTCTACTATTAAAGATGATTTATTGAACGCAATCATAAGATTGTGCACCCCGTTGGTAGCAAAAAATAACGAGAGAAAAAAGCCGATAGATAACAAACTTCCATTTTGCTTATTTACAATATCTTCAATGGTTTCTTCGAAAGCAACATAAGCATTTGTTGGCAGCACCAGAGCTAATAAAGACATCAATCCTTCTTGAAAACCAATACGTTTGGGTATATAAGGTATTACTGTAAACAAGAAAATGATGCCAGGAAAAATAGCCAACATAAAATTATAGGCTAGGGAAGAAGCTTTATTAACTAGGGTTTCCTTCCCAATTTCCCTAAAAAAAAATGTAGCAACGGTATATAAGGGCAGCGGACTAAAGCCTGGCAATACACAAGCCTTGGTCCACTCTATAAATAAGGAGTAAGGCTTAAACTTTAAAAGATGTTTGTGTAACCATTTCATTAGCTATACTTACGGTTTTAGATTTATGAATTACGATTGTTCTACCACTCATTTAAAATTTTAAAAGCTTACCATTTGCCAATTTGCGGTTCGATCTAAAGCTGTCTTTTTAAAATCGCAATCTTATACCTATCTGATCAAAAGTATTGCCTTACATTTTTCATGAAATTCTCTGGCGGATGACAAGGTCTACGGGTTTCTTTATCCACAAAAACTAAAGTTGTTTTGCCTATATTAATCAGTTCTTTTGATTCGTTATAAATTTCATATTCTACGTGTAAGCGTACGGTAGGCAGTTCTTTTACAATAGATTTAATCGTTAATACTTGATTATATAAAGCGGGCTTTAAATACTTAGATTGCAACTCTAATATAGGCAACATTACACCATCTGCTTCCATGGAGGCGTAAGTCATGCCAGAACAAGCTTCAAAACACTCTGTACGTGCTATTTCGTAATACTGTGCGTAGTTGCCGTGGTACACTACACCCATCTGATCGGTTTCTGCGTATCTAACTTTAACTTGTGTTTCGTAGGTAAACATTATCTAAATATATTTCTTTTATTTAAGGCCTCTCTATATTTTTTAGCGTTAATATTGTGTTCTTGTACCGTTGCAGCAAAGTTATGGTAACCAGAAAAATCTTCTTTAGCGCACATATAAAGGTAATTGTTGTCTTCTTTATTTAATACAGCATCAATAGCCTTAATGCTTGGCATGTTGATTGGTCCAGGAGGCAAACCAGCATACTTATAGGTGTTATATCTCGAGTCTGCCCTCAACAATTCTCCGGTAACACGTTTTACAGTAAAATCATTATTGGCAAAAATTACCGTTGGGTCGGCCTGTAATAAGATGCCTCTTTCTAGGCGGTTTAAGTAAAGGCCAGCAATAGTTGGCATTTCTTTATCGTAAAGTGCTTCTGCATCTACTATAGAGGCTAATATCGTTGCCTTAATAGGATCTAAACCTACGGCAGCTGCTTTCTTTCTGCGTTCATCATTCCAGAATTTAAGGTACTCTGTATTCATTTTCTTGAAAAATTCTTCTGGAGAGGTATTCCACCACATTTCATAGGTATTTGGAATAAACATGGTATAAACCGTTTCGGTGTTGAAACCAAATTTCTCCACGTAAGCGGCAGAGTCTAGCAAGCGCATAAAAGCTGCCGAGTCTGGTTCTAAATTCTTGGCCAGTAAACTCGCTAAACCGTCTATTTTTCTAATGTTTTGGAATTTCAGTTTTACAGCTTCCTGATTGCCGGCTTTTAACATATTGATCAAAGTACGGTTATTCATGCCTTCTTTTAGGCGATATTTTCCAGGTTTTAAAACGCCTTGTAAGTTCATCTTTTCGGCGGCTTCCCAAAATTTACCTATATCATGCAATACCTCCTTGTTTCGGAGGTCGGTCACTAAATCTTCAAATACAAAGCCCGTTTTTACATAAAGATATTTTTGATTGGCGGTTACGTTGGGCGCAAAATAAACGCTGTAAAATTTGAAGCTAAAATATCCGCCTATGGCCAATACTAATACCAAAATTACAGCAGCAATTTGAAGTGTTTTTTTATTGTTCTGATTTGTTTTCATTGTAGTGTTTAGGGTTTGTTTGCCAGCGTTAAGTTTATCGGTGTACCGATACGAACTTTCGTTATACTATCGGCTACTAACGGAAATTGAGAAATAATTACCGCGTTGGCAGTATCTGTGATGGTACCTTCATAATTAATGGTGCCTAAGGTTAACATGGCGCCCTTTAATGAAAACTTAGCTTCATCTATGGTTAATCCAGTTAAATTAGGCAATTCTACCTCTTCGCTGCCACGCCCGTCGCCTAGCACCAAATTAATTCTTGAGCCTTTGGGTAAACTTTCTCCTGGTCTAATTGGTTGGCCGCCAAACACTACCTCCAAAACTACATCTTTAGCTACATCTGGTTTGTAGGTAGTATCTCCTAATTTTAATCCGTAACTTTCTATAATAGATTTGGCTTCACGAAGCGATTTCATTTCTATATCTGGAAACCTCACATTTGGAGCCTGATTTGTGTTAATTGTTAAATAAATGGTTCTGTTGTCTTTTACAAATGTTTGTGGGTCAGGGTCTTGATCGGTTACTATACCTGGAGGTTGATCTTGGATATATACCGAATCAATTTCGTAACGTAAGCCTAGTCCTTCTAATTTACTAATAGCATCTTCAATTTTAAGTCCTTTTAAGTTAGGTACATTTAGGCCATCGCCGTGTTTGGTGTAATAGCGAAGACTAAAAAATGCAATTAATAGTAGACCAAAAAATGTACAAATCGCAGCGATTAAATTTCTTCTGAATGATTTGGTTTTAAGGTACTCGATAAAGTTGCCCATTAGCAGTATATGTTTTATAAATTGAAGCCCAAATTTAGCTTAAAAAAATATTTATAGTGAATTAAAAACAAATCTATCTATTTTTGGATTTGAAAAGAGGCGATTAGCCAGTTAACCAACCTTAAAATATAATGAAAAAAACCATTGCGTTACTAACAGGAGGAACAACCGGAGAGTGGGTTGTTTCCGTTAAAAGTGCTGCAACTATTGCCCAAAACATAGATACAACAAAATACGAAGTATATAAAATTATGCTTACCGAAAACGGGTGGTTTTATGAACCTGCGGATTCGGTAAAAATAGAAGTAGACAAAAATGATTTTTCTTTACATCTGAAAGGAAAAAAAATCGTTTTTGATGGGGTGTTTATCGCTATTCATGGTTCGCCAGGCGAAGATGGTAAATTGCAAGGTTATTTCGATATGTTGGGTATTCCTTACACCACGTGCAATGCCTTAACTAGTTCAATTACTATGAACAAAGGTTACACAAAAGCGATTGTAGATGGAATAAAGAACTTAAACGTTGCTAAATCTTTACAGCTGTTTAAGGAAGATTATAGTGTAGAAGAGGTAAAATCGCAATTGAAACTCCCACTTTTTGTAAAGCCCAACAACGGCGGAAGTAGTATTGGGATGAGTAAGGTTAAAAACTTTGATGACTTACAGGCTGCATTGGATAAAGCTTTTAACGAGGACACGCAAGTATTGGTTGAGGAATTTGTAGAAGGCAGAGAGTTTTCTATTGGTGTTTTTAAAACCAAAGGAAAGATTGTGGTTTTGCCAACTACCGAGGTTAAAACCAAAAATGAGTTCTTCGATTTTGATGCCAAATATACTCCGGGCGTTACCGAAGAAATTACACCTGGCGATATGAGCGAAGAAGAGAAGGCTAGGGTAGAACAGGTAGTGGCCGACGTTTACCAAAAACTGAACTGTCGCGGCATTGTGCGTATCGATTACTTCTTGGAGCATCATACCGGCAAATTTTATTTTATAGAAATCAATACCATTCCTGGACAAACTGCTACCAGCTTTATACCACAACAAGTAGCTGCTATGGGTATGAAATTGCAAGATTTTTACACGCAGGTATTAGAGGAAACTATTTAGAGGAACATTAACCTACTGTCATTCCGAGGCTACGAGAAATCTTAATCAATTAAGTAGATTCTTCGCTGCGCTCAGAATGACAGTTTTAAACGATTAAACCGCTATTTTCTTCCAATTACCTTTCTTAAAGATAAAATAAGCAGCAATAGTAATTCCAATTTCGGCTACTGGAATGGCTATAAACACACCGGTTGGTCCCATTGTTAAATATTTAGCGAGGAAGTAAGCCAAAGGTATTTGGAACAACCAAAATACAAACACGTTAATTTTAGTTGGTGTCCAAGTATCGCCAGCGCCATTAAATGCACTTATAAGCACCATTCCTACACCATAAAGTACAAATCCGTAGCTCATTATCCTTAAAGCTTCAACGGCTACCTTCCTAACTTCTTGGTTTTCTGTAAAGAACGACGCAAATAAGTGTCCACAGGTTAAAAACAATATGGTAACTACTGCCATAAAAATTGCAGCATACTTTACCGTTACCAATACAGATTGTTCTGCTCTGTCCATTCTTCCAGCTCCCATGTTCTGACCAACTAAAGTGGCGGCTGCATTGCTCAGTCCCCAAGCTGGTAAAATGAAAAACATCATTAACCGCAACCCAGTTAAAAAGCCCGCAGAACCAACTTCCCCGGCGGTGGTAGCTACCAATTCTTGTAAAAAAATATAACTACAAGAAGCAATGCTAAATTGAAAAACTGCCGGCGCTGCAATTTTGACGATCGCTTTAATTTGAGCCGCCTGAGGCTTTAGGTAAGCCAGCTTCATTTGTAAATTGTTACTGCCTCTTGCCAGATGGAAAATTTGATACAGCACACCTGTGCTACGACCAATTGCAGTAGCCAAAGCAGCGCCAGTTAAACCTAAGGCGGGTATTGGGCCTAGGCCACGTATTAAAATAGGGCATAAGGTAATGTTAATGATATTAGCTATAAACAAACTTTGCATTGCGATAGCTGCGTTACCAGCGCCTCTAAAAATACCGTTGATAAGAAACAGTAACATGATGGCTATGCTGGTACCCATCATTATTCTTACAAAGGTAATTCCTTCTGTAGCAGTACTTTCTGTAGCGCCCATCAGTAATAAAATATCCTTGGCAAAAATTAAACCTATAATACTGATTACGATAGCTATTGTTGCGGCAATGGCAATGGTTTGCATACCAGCTCTTGATGCTGCTTCGGTATTTTTTTCGCCAATTCTGCGGGCAACTACAGCCGTAGCGGCCATGCCCAAACCCATGGCTAAAGAGTAAATAATAGTTAAAACAGATTCGGTTAAGCCTACAATTTGGATGGCTTCGGCGCTATTAGGTAAATGCCCTACAAAGTAAAGATCTACCAATACAAAAACCGATTCCATAATCATTTCCAACATCATTGGAATGGCCAAAAGCACAATAGCTTTTCTGATGCTGATGGAAGTATAATCGATTTCGGCACCTTTAAATGCTTGTACAAGTACGTTAAAAAAATTAGACAAACGTGATTTTGCCTCAATAGGTTGTGTCATATACAAAGATAATAAAAAGGAAATACCATGAGATGCTAAAAGCTAGCATCATTAATTGTTTTAAGATGTAGGAGCCCTGCTTTGTTAAGCTATTCTGATGCGGACTGCAAAAAACTTCATGGTTCTTGAGATTTTGATACTCAAAAGTAGGAAAAAAGTTGAAAATAGAAATAAAAAAAAATCGAAACTTTTAAAACTTACTGAGCCTAGGTAAATCGCTTTTAAAATTTCTCAGCGCTAGCGCACGCCTTTGGCGTGTGCTTTTAATTAAAAGAAAATCGTAAATTCATTTATCTAATATGAGTAGCAAATATAAATTTCATAATAAAGAAGGCTTATATTTCGCGAGCTTTGCAGTAGTAAATTGGATTGATGTATTCGTTCGGCCTATTTACAGTGAGATTTTATTGGAGAGTTTTAATTATTGCAAAAAAAAACTAGGAATGGAGGTGTTTTGTTGGTGTATCATGCCTAGTCATGTACATTTAATATTTAGAACAGATGATAAAACCCCACAAATGGTTTTGGGCAGGTTTAAAGAGCACACTTCAAAACAAATAGTGAAAGCTATTCAAGAAAATGCAAAAGAAAGTAGGCGAGAGTGGATGCTGTGGATGTTCAAACGAGCAGGTGCTAAAAGTAGTAACGTAAAAGGATATCAATTTTGGCAACACGATAATCATCCAATTGAGCTATGGAGTGTTGAAGTAATTGAGCAAAAAGCTAACTACATACACTATAATCCAGTGGTAGCGGGTTTTGTGAGCGAGCCGCATGAGTGGCGATATAGTAGCGCTATTGATTATAGTGGCGGAAAAGGTTTAATAGAAGTTACTCATTTGTAACGATATTTGTTTGCACACGCCACAAGCGTGCGCCAGCAAACGGTATTTATGAGAATATAGAAGTATTAGGATAGAAAAATATGAAGGAGAGTGGTTTTGCACACGCCACAGGCGTGCGCCAGCATAGGGTTAAAATCCTACGGATATTCCTTCCTTGACTTAACGACATTGCGTGCTTACCAAACTATAAAAAATGAAATTAATCCGTAAATAATGAGAACACTAAATTTAATATATAGAGACTGGGAGAAGTATTGCCATTTTAATTTTGATATTTTTAGTTTAATGTTGTTTTATTCAAAAGAAATAGACGAAAACATATCTCTAAGCCTGTTCAAGTGTATGGTTTCAGAATATTATTTTAAGCTATTGAGAGACATTCCTTTAGAGGGTCTTACCCCTGAAGATGAGAATGTGGATATTACAGTTTCAGAGTTATCAGTAGTAATAGCTTTTATAAATAATGTATTGATCCCGTCATTAAATGTCGATAGTGATAATATCTTAAATAAGTATGGTGGTACTGAGGCTTTTGTCAGTTTGTTTGTTAATGAAACTGGTTTTACGGAGGATGTTTTTATAGATAATGATGATTTTCAAGAAGCCAATTCTGATATCTACACTAAGGAGAACCTAATATATTGTTTCAATAGTCTGAAAGAATTTTTACAATATGTTCATTCAAATGGTTTGCCTTACGATGTCAGGGTAGACTCTTAAAGCGGTATTGTATTATGAAAAGTTCCGAAAAATAGGCAGGATTAACCTCTGCTAGCGCACGCCTGCGGCGTGTGCTTACCATCTTCTAAATACTATAAGCTTCAATCATTTCTTGCGTTACCTTACAAGAACGCTGCGTTTTCAAATCAATCATCACATATTCAAAGACACCATCTGAAGCCACTTTGCCAGTTTTTTTATTGATGATTTCGAACTGAACATTACTGCCTTTTTCGTTCATTTCCAAAATACCAGTTCTAATGAGCATTTGGTCGCCCATTTTTAAGGGGCGTTTAAAAGCGATGGTCACTTTAGATACCACCCAACCAAAGCCCATTTCCTCGAATTTTTCCCAGCTCATACCATAAAATTTCTCCATTTGCTCGTAACGGGCAGCTAGTACATAATCTAAATATTTGCTGTTATGTACGTGATTAAACATGTCAATATCATCTGGACGAACAGTTAACTCACTTTCAAAAATGCTGTATTGGTTCTGTATCATGGTGCAAAGGTAAGTTGTTTAGTTGGTTTGTTGCTTGGGCTTCGTCAATTGTCCGTCAATATCATCCGACTTTCGGACTTCTAACCTCCGACTATTAAACAATTAAACGTACTTTTGCGTAAAATTTAAGGAGAAAAAGCAGTGCAGTCGTTAGATATATTGATACAAAATCCAAATTTAGCTCAACCATTAAAAGATATCGCTATTAAAGTAAAAGATGGCGTACGTATCAGTTTTGATGAAGGGGTTTATTTATACGAACATGCCGAATTAGGTTATTTAGGCACATTGGCCAATTATATCCGTGAGCAAAAATATGGAGATCAAACCTATTTCAACAGGAATTTCCATATTGAGCCAACCAATATCTGTGTGTACGATTGTAAGTTTTGCTCTTACAGCAGGATGATTAAGCAGCGTGAAGAAGGTTGGGAGATGGAAGTGGATGGCATGATCGATATCCTTAAGAAATATGATGATGAACCGGTAACTGAAGTACATATTACTGGTGGCGTGGTACCTAAGCAAAACTTAGATTTTTATGCTGATTTTTTCCGCAAAGCAAAAGCACATCGCCCTGATTTACATATTAAAGCCTTAACGCCAGTAGAGTATTACTACATCTTCAAAAAGGCAAAGTTAAGCCACTATGATGGCATGAAATACTTAAAAGAAGCTGGGCTTGATTCGATGCCAGGCGGCGGTGCCGAGATTTTTCATCCAGAGGTTAGAGAAAAAATTGCCCATGATAAATGTAATGCGGAACAGTGGTTAGATATCCACGAGCAGGCTCACAAATTGGGAATGCGCTCTAATGCCACCATGCTATATGGTCATATTGAGCAGTTTTGGCACAGGGTAGATCACATGGAGCGTTTGCGCCAGTTACAAGATAAAACTGGTGGTTTTCAAGCTTTCATTCCTTTGAAGTTTAGAAACCAAAACAACCAAATGAGTGATGTAGCTGAAGTATCTGTAGTAGAAGATTTGCGAAACTATGCAATTGCACGTATCTACCTAGATAATTTTGAGCATATTAAAGCATATTGGGCCATGATTAGTAGAGAAACTGCTCAGTTGAGTTTAAATTTTGGCGTAGATGATATTGATGGTACTTTAGATGATACCACGAAAATCTATTCAATGGCGGGTGCCGAAGAACAAACACCGGCCATGAGTACTAAAGAGTTGGTAGAATTGATTAAGAACGTAAAGCGCAAACCAATTGAAAGAGATACGCTATACAATGTAATTACTGATTACTCAGAAGTTGTTTTTGAAGAAGAGGTAAAACCGTCTTATTATAAATTACCTGTGGTCAACTAAAATTTCGAATGACTGAATTTAGAATAAGTAAACGATTACTATCCAAAATTCAATCATTCTATAAGTCAAAATTCACTCATTAATGAAAGAACTTTATATTATACGCCACGGAGAAACAGAACTGAACAGATTAGGCATAGTGCAGGGAAGAGGCGTGAATGCCGACTTAAATGATACTGGAATTGCACAAGCCGCTGCATTCTTTAATAAGTATAAGTCAGTTAAATTTGATAAAGTATATACTTCATCTTTAGTTAGAACGCACCAAACAGTTAAAGGCTTTATAGATTTAGGTTTACCTTGGGAACAACTAGACGGATTAGACGAATTGGCTTGGGGAGAATGGGAAGGCAAACCCAATACCGAAGAAGCTAGGATAGCTTTTAGAGCAGTGGTTAAAGAATGGCAATTGGGTAATTATGATGCTAAATTTGGTGGCGGTGAAAGTCCGAACGAAGTGGCCGCCCGTATGGCAAAAGCCATGGATCATATTAAAAAACAAACTGAAGAAAAGTTAATTTTGGTCTGTATGCATGGTAGGGCAATGCGCTTACTTTTATGCCTACTGTTGGATAGGCCAATGAGTGACATGGAGGAGTTTCCACATTCAAATACCACTTTATACCGTTTACAATACGATGGAGAGAAGTTCGACCTAATTGATTCGAACAATACTTCTCACTTAGCACAATTATAAATCGTTTTGGAGAAGATAAAAATTTCTGCCGTTTCTTACACCAATACCAAGCCGTTTATTTACGGCATCCAACATGCGCAGGTATTGAAACAAATAGACTTAAGCTTAGATATTCCATCAGATTGTGCCAAGAAGCTTATAGAAAACCAAGTGGATATTGGCTTAATTCCGGTTGCGGCAATTCCATTTGTACCGAACGCACAAATTATCAGTTCATTTTGTATTGGCTCCATTGGTGCTGTAAATTCAGTATTTATTTTTTCTGATGTACCTGTAAACAAAATCAAGACAGTTAAACTAGATCCTCAATCTCGTACTTCCAACAATTTAGCAAAAGTGCTATTAAAGCACCACTTTAAGGTAGAAGTTACCTATACCACAGATCAAACTGCCACTACAGATGCAATTGTACTAATTGGCGATAGAACTTTTGGCCGTAAGCCAGACTTCAACTACGTTTACGATATGGGAGAAGAGTGGATGAACTTTACAGGTCTACCGTTTATGTATGCCGCTTGGGTGGCTAACAAAGCCATTTCAAAAGAATTTTTAAAGGATTTTGATATGGCGTTGGCAGAAGGCATTGCTAATATTCCGACAGTAATAAATCAATTGCCTGCTATTAAAGGAATAGATATTGCAGATTATCTTAGTGATAAATTAAACTTCGAGCTTACAGCAGAAAAAATAAAAGCTAAAGACCTTTTTTTGAAATACGTTACAGAATTGTGATTTTTATTAGTAGTTTTGCAACACGCTATCTATTAAAAACTTATATGATTAAAAATACATTTCAAAATCTGAAATGCAAGCTTTGCTGTGTGTTGTTTGCTTGTGTTATTACCTCTTCTTCTTTTGCTAAAAATCCTACCACGGATAAAAAAAGTGGAATTTCTAAAACTAAATTTACTCCATTTTCGTTAGCCACTTTTTCTAAAAGGAAAGCCAATTTTAATATCATCGTTCAATCGAACCAAACGATCTTAACGTGGTCTGGTATTGATGTTAGAGGGGGCAAATACTTGATTTATAGAAGTGAGGGACAACAAAATTTTTCCAAAATAGGCGAAAAGTTAATTTTGGCAGATGCCAGTGAACCATCACTCTATATTTTTCATGATGTTGAGCCTGCTAAAGGTTTAAATTGCTATAAATTGCTACGAGAAGAACCTAATGGAGAGTTGAAAGAAATTGCCAGTAAACAAGTATATCTTGATGCTAAGTATCCCGCTAATTGGAGCAAATTTCTAGCTCCTTCCATCAATAGAATCTGATTAGGAAGAAAAGACAAGCTATTGTGCACACGGTTGCAATCTGCCTTGTTTTATTATTTTTTGGTAACGACTAAATTTAATGGATGATAGTATGGCTAAAATAGTACTGTTGCTATACTATCATCTTTCATAGCTGCCAACGCATATACTTTTGTGCATTTAACTTTTTATGCATTTGCTACTATTTTCAACTTCATGCGATATGACTGTAGTAGTTAACACGTTCCATAAAGTCGTTTAAATCAAAAGGCTTATTGATATAGCTATCTGCATCGCACTTAGATTTAACTTTACTCAAATAATTATTTCCAGACATCATCATAATTGGAATGCGATGTGTTCTGATGTCTCTTTTCAATTTTGTACAAATTTCCAAGCCATTGGCATCGGGTAAAATAACATCTAATACAATCATGTCTGGAGTATGCTGTTGCATCTCTTTCCAAAAGGTATTTGCATTCTTGCAAACTTTCACTTCGTAGAGTTCTTCCACTAACAAAAACTCAATAATGTCTGCTATGTTGGCATTATCTTCCAACACATAAACACATTTTTTATCTGTTGCTTCCATAACTTTAAACTTTAGTTTGCTATATGAACAAAAGTTGTAAATCAGTAGTTTACGTTAATTGTTCACAATGATAGAGTTATCAACCTTTCTTAAAAAAGTGTACATGCTATAGGCAAAAAGAAACGGGGATCAATCACTATGGATTTGATCCCCGCCATCTAAATTAACGCTCTCAGATATATAAACATCTAAAAGATTATTTTATTGTAAGCATTAGAATTTTTTTCTATTTATCTACAGCTTTTGCCTTTTTAACCTTTACAGGAGATTCGTCGCTTGCTACCTTTTTCTTAGCAGGTGCCTTCTTTTTAACTTCCTTCACTGTTTCTGCTGAAGCTCCTTCATTCACTACTTTTTTCTTAGTAGCTGTTTTAGCTTCTTTAACGGGGGCTGTATCAGCCTCTGTAGCTTCTATTTGCTTTGGAGCTAATTTTTTGGTAGTTTTTATTGGTTTTTTTACTGCCACCTCAGCATTTATGACCTGGCTTTCTTTCTCATGTGCTACACGCTGTGCAGTGGCTTCAGGTTTTATTGGAGCAGCCGTTAAATATGCGTCTAACACTTGTTTAAGGTATAAATCTGGTTTTGGCATGGTTATTACCGTTCCAGGTTCTTTGTCTTGAGATTGTTTAATGTAAGCCGATTTAATTTTTCCCCAATCTTTAGAGTAAAGCTTGATAAACATTTCCACAAACTGCTCATGGGTATATTTCTTAGGCAACCTACCTAATACTACTTGTATCTTTTCTTCTTTGCGATGTAAAATTGCCATGTATATATTTTATATGTTTACAAATATAGGGATTAGTATTCGGCTCATAAAATGCTTAAAAATGAAGCTAATTATTGTTTTTTGTGCTGCATACGGTAGATTTACTTATTTTAGACGAATGATTCTGTCTGCAAAGCCACAATATTCTATCGTACTGCTTCCTCCACAAGAGGGAATTGACTATGTTGCTAACCTAAAAAATCAGCTAAATGATAAAATAGGATGGTATAATAGTAGAAATGCCAAAGCGCACGTTACCGTATGTGAATTTACTGCCGATTTGGATGAGTTGGATCGAGTTATTAATGATTTGAAAGAGATTGCAAGTTATGAAGTTCCACATCACTTAGTTTTTGATGGCGTAGATAATTATGCTAATGGAGCAGTATTTTTAAAACCTAATGCCGAAACCAAGGCTCCCTTAACAGCGTTGATGGGTAGGGTCCAGAAAAATCTCGGTGTTACAAATCAATATAAAAGCAAATCGCCACACATGTCTATAGGGAGAAAGCTGAGCGAGGAAAATGTAGCACTGGCATTGTCTATGTTTGCCGAAGCCAAGTTAGAATTTAACTGTGCTAACCTAGTGTTGAGGAAATTTAATCACAAGATCAAACAGTATGTAGTTTTTTCGGAGGATTTTCCGTTTTTGGGATTAACGCGTATAGAGGAGGCACAGCAAAGTCTATTTTAAAGCTCAGTAAACAGAGCCATTTTTTACAGAAATAGCCAAATTGAGCTTTGTCAATGTTGATTTTCGTTTTGCTTATAAGATAGACAAGGTTATTGCACTAGCCTAAGTTAAATAAACCTGATGGAAATGGCAGCCCCGAAGCATGAGGGCTATAATGAACAGCAGGGCTTACTTTAATAAAATCGATGGCATTTGCTTTTCAAAAAAATAAATTTTGTTTTTCCTCTCAACATCTTGATATTTTCTCCACAAAAACATTAAGGCTACCAAGCAAGATGTTATCTTTACACTTTAGTAAATTTTTAAGATTTTGGCCAAAGCAAAAGAAACAGTTACCCCGTTAATGCAGCAATACAATACCATTAAGGCAAAATATCCTGGTGCGTTATTGTTATTTAGAGTAGGAGATTTTTACGAAACTTTTGGTGAGGATGCCATTAAAACTGCCAATATTTTAGGAATTGTTTTAACCAAACGCGGTACTGGACCAAATGGCGCATTAGAGCTAGCTGGCTTTCCGCATCATTCGTTAGAAAATTACCTTTCGAAATTGGTAAGGGCAGGGCAAAGGGTAGCGATTTGCGACCAATTGGAAGACCCCAAAACGACCAAGACTATTGTTAAACGTGGTGTTACAGAATTGGTTACCCCTGGTGTTGCTTATAGCGATAACATTCTTAGCCAAAAATCAAACAATTACCTCGCTGCTGTTTACTTTGAAAAAAATGCTATGGGTGTGGCTTTCTGCGATATCTCTACTGGAGAATTTTTAGTAGCCCAAGGCAGTGCCGAATATGTAGATAAACTATTACAGAGCTTTAAGCCTACAGAAGTAGTTTTTCAAAAAAGTAAAAGAGTTGATTTTGCCACTTTGTTTGGCGATAAATTTTATACTTACCATATTGATGATTGGGCTTTTACTGAAGATTATGCTACCGAAATATTGACCAAACATTTTGAGGTAAATTCACTAAAAGGTTTTGGCGTAGATAAACTTACTGCGGGCATTGTAGCTGCTGGTGTGGTGCTTTACTACCTTGGCGAAACCGAACACCGAAATCTCCAGCACATCACTTCAATTTCTCGTGTAGAAGAAGAAAAATACATGTGGCTAGACCGCTTTACCATTAGAAATTTGGAGTTGGTAAGTTCTGCTAACGATAATGCCGTCACCTTATTTGAGGTTTTAGATGATACTTGTACGCCAATGGGCGCAAGGTTGTTGCACAAATGGATCATCATGCCGCTAAAGGAACTGAAACCAATTCAGGAGCGTTTAGGTATGGTAGATTATTTGGTGAAAAATGAAATGCTTGCCGATGAGTTGCTACAACACATTAAACCCATTGGAGATTTGGAACGTTTGATATCTAAGGTGGGTTTACAAAAAGCTGGCCCGAGGGAATTGCTGCAATTGAAACGTGCCCTAACCCATACAGAAGAGATTAAACGGTTGGCTGAAGAAAGTAAAAACCCGTATTTAGAGGTTTTAGCTTCGCAACTTAACCCGTGCACTACCATAAAAGATAAGTTAGAAAGAGAATTACAGGCCGACCCGCCTGCTTTATTGGTAAAAGGAAATGTAATTGCCGATGGCATTGATGACGAGCTGGATAGGCTGCGTAAAATAGCTTTTGGTGGTAAGGAGTTTTTGGTAGAAATTCAACGTCGTGAGATAGAAGCTACCGGTATTCCATCCTTAAAAATATCGTTTAATAACGTTTTTGGTTATTATTTAGAGGTAACCCATACTCACAAAGATAAAGTTCCTGAAGGCTGGATACGTAAACAAACTTTGGTTAACGCAGAGCGATACATTACGCCAGAACTGAAAGAGTACGAAGAGCAGATTTTAGGTGCCGAAGAAAAAATCCAAGCTATTGAAGTTCGTTTATATAATGAGTTGATGTATCAGGTTGCGCATTTTATTAAGCCGATACAACTTAATGCTTATTTGGTGGCGCAACTGGATGTTTTATTGTGCTTTGCTCAACTGGCCGTTAAAAATTATTACACTAAACCAGAGCTCAACAACAAAAAAGAGTTAGATATCAAAGGTGGTCGCCATCCGGTAATTGAGAAACGTTTGCCAGTAGGCGAGGAGTACATTACCAACGATGTGTATTTGGATAATGATACACAACAAATTATGATGATTACCGGACCTAACATGTCGGGTAAGTCGGCCATTCTGCGCCAAAGTGCATTAATTGTTTTGATGGCGCAAATGGGCTGTTTTGTGCCTGCAAAATCGGCAACAATTGGTATTGTTGATAAGATTTTTACTAGGGTAGGAGCTTCGGATAATCTTTCGAGTGGAGAAAGTACGTTCATGGTGGAAATGAACGAAACCGCCAGCATTCTGAATAATATCTCTGATAGAAGTTTGATTTTATTAGATGAAATTGGTCGTGGCACCAGTACTTACGATGGTATTTCAATTGCTTGGGCTATTGCAGAATACCTGCATGAACATCCCACGGCGAGGCCAAAGACCTTATTCGCTACGCATTATCATGAGCTTAATGATTTGGAAAATACCATGAGCCGCATTAAGAATTACAATGTGACCAGCAAGGAACTGCAAAATAAAATCATTTTTTTACGTAAATTAGTTCCAGGTGGTAGCGAGCATAGCTTCGGTATCCAGGTAGCTAAAATGGCGGGTATGCCAGCAAAGCTGATTGGTAGAGCAAATGAAATACTAAAGCGTTTGGAGATTGATAGAACCGAAGGGCAAAGTATTAAAGACAGTATCAAGAAGGTTCAAAATCAAGCCTATCAGTTGCAAATGTTTGCCATAGATGACCCAGTGTTGGTTAAAATACGCGATTCGTTGAACAACCTAGATGTAAATATATTAACACCTGTAGAAGCGTTATTGAAATTAGACGAAATTCAAAGGCTGATAAAAAACTAAAAGGATTGAAGATATAAGTTGCCGCATCGCAAACTAAAGTTTAGCAAATGATAAAATCAAGAGTACTATTTTTCTTTTCTATATTTTTAATAATTACGGTTTCTTTATCGTCGTGCGGTAGCAGAAAACCTACCAGTACTACCAAAGCGGCCCGAGCTGCCGATGCTATGGCTAATTTAAAAAGCAAACCACTTTATCGCTTTATTAACAACTGGACTGGTGTAAGATACAAGTTTGGTGGTTTAGACAAAAGCGGAATAGATTGTTCTGGTTTTGCACTTTTGCTACAGCGTGATATCTATGGAAAATCACTTCCAAGAAGATCCAGAGATCAGGCAGATGCCATCAAAAAAAAGAGTTTGGCTAATTTAAAGGAGGGAGATTTGATTTTCTTTTCCTTTGGTGGTAGAGAAGTAAATCATGTGGGCATTTATTTAAATAACGATTTTTTTGTGCATGCCTCTACCTCTAGAGGAGTTATTGTTGATGATTTGACATTGCCTGTGTACCAAAAAGCGATTGTGAAAACCGGAACCTTAAATTAATGAAAAAGTTGATAGGCACACTTTTTATGCTCTTTGCTACTGCATTATTTGTTAACGCACAAGAAGTTAAAAAAGTAGGCGATACGTTAACTAATATCAACCTTAAAAGTACAAATGGGGTTGTTTACGATCTTAATCAGAATAAAACAAAGGGTTGCATTATCGTCTTTATGACGCCAAGTTGTGACCATTGCCTAGCCTATGTTAGTAGAGTATTGGCGCTTAATGCAAAGTATCAAGCCAAGGGTTTTCCAGTTGTTGCTATTGGCCCTTACGGAGATAATGAGAAAGATTACCCTTATGATGCCATGCCGGCAATGAAAAAGCTAGCGCAAGAAAAAGCATTTACTTTTCCTTATTTGGCAGATGAAAAATTTAAATACACTTGGCTTTTTGATATTAAACAACCACCCAAAGCTGTTGTAATCAAAAGAAATAAAAACGGCTTTTTGGTAACCTATATTGGTAATATTGATGACGAACCTAACGAAAAGAAAGTGCCTAAAAAGAGATATGTTGAGATGGCAGTAAACAAATTACTGTTGATCGATGTTCGTTAATTACTAAATAACAGATGCTTATGTTTAAAATTATCGTAACAATGTTATTGGTTTTTGTAGGATACATTGCCAGTGCACAGGTTAAATTACTAACTTTAAATGAATTAGAGCAAAGGGTAGCCAACGGAAAAGACACTACTTACGTGGTTAACTTTTGGGCTACTTGGTGCGGGCCATGTGTAGAAGAATTGCCGTATTTTGAAAGATTGAACAATGAAAATGCGAAAAACCCATTGAAGGTAATACTGATGAGTTTAGATTTTAAATCGAAATTAAAAACTGATGTGATACCTTTTGTAGCTAAGCATCAAATCAAATCTGAAGTTTATGTGGTTAATGAAACAGATCAACAAAAAATGATAGACCGTGTAGATAAAAATTGGTCGGGCGCTTTACCTGCAACATTAATCTTAAATACAAACAAAAAAGTAAGATCATTTCACGAAAGAACATTTACCTACGAGCAACTTACGAAAACCATATCGACAGCAATTAAACCTTAATCATTTAAATATAATTGAATATGAAAAAGTTAATATTGGCAAGTTTAACCTTATTTATGGTTACTGCGGCAAATGCCCAAACTGGTTATAAAGTAGGCGATGTAGCTTCAGATTTTAATTTAAAAAATGTAGACGGAAAGCAAATTTCTTTGGCTAGTTATCAAAATGCGAAAGGGTATATTGTGGTATTTACTTGCAATACTTGCCCTGTTTCTAAAGCTTACGAGGCTCGTGTAGAAAACTTGAATAAATTGTACGCTACAAAGGGATATCCAGTGGTAGCTTTAAATACCAATGACCCGGTGGCTTCTCCCGGAGATACCTATGCTAAAATGCAGGAAAGAGCCAAAGAGAAGAAATTCAGCTTTGCTTATTTAGAAGATCCGGATCATGTTTACACCAAAAAATATGGTGCAATGCGTACACCTCACGTATTCGTTTTACAGAAAACAGCTAAAGGAAATGAGGTGGTTTACATTGGTGCTATAGATAACGACCAGCAAGAGGCAAATCCAGAAAGAGAGAATTATGTGCAAAATGCCGTAAATCAATTGTTGAAAGGGGAGAAGCCAAGTGTAAGTAATACTAAAGCTATTGGTTGTACCATTAAATGGAAAAAAGAAATGAGTAGGTAGTACTTTTATAGTGCATTTTCGTAATTGTAAGGCATGAAGCAATCGCAAGCGACTATTAATTTTTCAATATTTGGGAGATTGCTTCGTGTCTCGAAATAACATTTTTAAGCTTATTTGTTCTTCAACGCCAGCGTAACCCTAATTCTGTCGTAACTGGCCACCTCATTTACAAAGTTTTCGAAAGCTTCATAGTCCACAGGTTTAAATAAGCCATCATTCATCATCAGTTTTCTGTAGTAGAATAACTTGCCGTCTTTCATTTTTATTTCGGCTATGTAAGTTCCAAATTTACCCGTCACTTCCATTTTTTTTGGTAAAATAACAGGTATCACATTTTCGTCTAATTGGAACAATAGGCTATCTACATCGGTGTAGCCACGTTTTAAATGTAACGGTAAAGTCCTATTGCGTACGGCTGGAACTGGACGTTTCAGGTTAAAAACATTTGGCATAAAACTTACCCTACTATCATTAGGATTTCCATAATGCGCTATGCTTACCGCTAGCTGTTCTGTAAAAATAGGAACGTCGTTATTTGCGGTTAAGTTTATCGAGTTAAACTCAATATTATTGATGTCATACAGGTATTTTAATTGTTTTTGCTGCTCTGCTGAAGATTTTTTAATCAAGAAGTAATGGTTATCAAATTGGGAACCGGTAAAAGTGGTAGTTAAATTGCCAGAAATTTTTCCATCTTTTGATAAAAATAGTTCGGCGGTACGAACTTGCTGACTTTTGGCGGTTTCAAACTTGGGCGTTTTTAGTAGCTTTCCGCCATCTTTAGTGCAGGCTAAAACCCACCTATCATCGGTAAAAGAACCTAAATAACCAAATGGCGCATCCTGACTGGTACACTCTAGCCAGGTGGTATCGCCATTTAATGGTAAACATAAAATAACGTGATTGCCTTGTTCCATGCTAGCAAAAGAGGGTATTAAGTCTGTTTTTTCTTCCCCTGCATCTACCACGCAATAATATGAATCAATGCCCACAACATCTAGCAAACTTTGCATGTAGTTTACTAACGCTTTACAGTCGCCATAACCCAATTTATCCACTTCAGTAGCCTTTATTGGCATAAAGCCACCAATTCCAATTTGCACACTAATGTAACGTGTCTTCTTCTGAAAATGCTCGTAAATCTTTTTTGCTTTGCTTTTATCGCTCGTTTCATCTTTAACTAAATCTTTAATCAATTGAACCGTTTCTAAGGGCAAAGCACGTCGGTCTTTTAACAAATAATCATAACTCAACTTGCCTAAGCCTTGCCAATCTGTATAGCTACCTTTAAAATTATAATAGCTGAAATTTTTAGGAGCCACCTTGACAGAAGTAAAATAAGTATCTGGATTAGGAGAATAAGGTTCGTGTTTAACTGCAGGAAGCCCCTCAACACTCCAGGTCATGCTTTTTTGTTTTTCTAACGTTTGTTCTTCTGCTTGGCCTTTGTAGTTGTTGGTGTAAATTCTAATCTCATCTGTTAAATTATAGATGAACTGATAACTGCTTTTTTCTACGGCAACGTCAAAATTTGCTATTGGCCTCCATTCGGGGATAATCAAGTTTTGTTTGTTTTTAATTTCGTAGTGATAAACAATGGTATACGGGTAGGTATTTACTTGCGGGATATAGTATTTTACCCGATCGTCTTCAAATAAAGAAAAATCGCTAACGGCGCTTTCATCCTTAAAATTGCTTAATGAAAATTTACCGGTTTGCTTTCCAAATTCATCATAAATTTCGCCTTTAGCCGATTTTATTACGGTATTCTTATCGTAAAATAAAGCAAGCTGAGCCTGCCTGTCTCCATTTTTGTTGAGTACCGTGATACTGGTATGTACATTTAGTAGTACTTGATCAGGAGAGCGCATATCCACCACAGTTTTGCTATCTCTTATAATGGCATGAGCTCTATTTTTCAGACCGGTAGGAATAAGATCAACAGCATAGTTTTGTGCTTCGGCTACCAAACAAACCAATAATAAGGCAAAGGTTAAAATCTTTTTCATTAGTTGGCTTTTGATAAAACGATATCTGTTTTTTGTGCTTGAATAATCCTATTGTAGAACTCTTTGAGGTAATGGTATTCTTCTGAAGTGTAGATTGCTTTACTAAACAGTAATTGCTGATTGACGGTTAAGTTATTATTCAACAACTTGGTTTGTAGTAAATACCTTCCACCTTGATTGGGCAAACCTACAGACAAATCTTTTGGTTGTTCTTTTAGCTTAAAATGATCTGGCAAAGCAATACTAATAGAAATTCTCTCTTCACTGGCAGCGCCCAAATCTACTGGATAATTACGTTCATTCAGTTTAAACGGGTTCTTTCTGATCGCATTTAAGAAGAATGGACTAAAGCGGTTCTCTTCTTGACCTGGCTCGCCAATACTAAATTCTACTTTATATTCTTCTGTTAGCGTATGCTCCACACTATCTACATTAGTTATCTTAAAATCCTTTATTTTGAGATAAGTTAAACGTTCATCAAGTTTTTCAACGTATTCATCCACAGAAGTATATCGTTTAATTTCTTTTCTGCTATTTAGAGCATCATAACCAGAGGAAATAGAGGTGATGGTGCCTACTATTTTTCCATCATTAGTTAATTCGCCAAATAAACTATGTGTTACTGAACTTCTTCTAGTTGCTTTTAGGTCTATCCAGTAGGAAGGCTTCTTCAGATTAATTACGCGTCCTTGATCGTTAATGCATCTTAGTGGTAGTAGCCCAAAAGGTAATAGTGGCTCGGTAGCATCAAGCAAATAACTGTTTTCGCCAATATTTACTTTAGCTATCACGTAGTTAAAATCACTAATAATAGGATAAAGTTTGTTTGCTGTTCCATTATCTCTAGTAGATAGCATTACTGCTTCCACATCAAAATCAGCAGCTGCCAAAGCAGAAATAAGTGCAAAGTTAATGTCGGCCACATTTCCGTTTCGTTTTTCCATGGCTTCCTTAACACTTGTTTCACTATATTTTCCAGTATAACCATTCCATTTAATCTGTTTTTTAATATAATCGAAAATTGCCTTTGCTTTTTGCAGTTCGTCTGCACTGTTGGCAATAATACCAGGTAGTATTTGCTTAAAAACATCCTTGCGTTTCATTTGTGCACCAAATTCTCTGTTGCTAGTTAATTCATAATCAATATCTTTCCAAGATTTGGTGTATTTTTGACTAGAACCATTGAGATAATGTACTTCTTCCAGTTCGAAGTAAATAGCAGATTTGTAATTGCTTGGTGCCGTCATGTAGTCTTCCTCTACAAACGCTGGTACATTTTTCATGTTGTAGGTAAGCATAGAGCAATCCATGTCTTTTCCAACAATACGTAAACAGCCAGAACTTAACTCGGCCTTGTTTTCTGTAAGCTTATAAAAACCGCGTAAAGAAACATTGTATTTGTAGTTGGCTGGAATGTAAGCTACATAAGTACTGTTGAGTTTAGGTAAACTGGTTTGGAAATGCCAAGTTTTAAAATTGAATAGGTAGGGACTTTCTATGGTGTATTGATATTCAATAATAGAGTTTTCTTTGATGTTTGGTAAGGTAAATTTGTTAAGGCTTAAGTATTTAGATTTATCTTCAAGAAAAATGCCCTTATTTGACATTTCGGTTTCTACTAACTCTCCATTTTGATCATTGAATGTGGAAGCCCGTATATCGGAAATATACTCTTGGTCGTTATTACCGCTTCCGCTTTTGTAAATAGGCACTACTATATTGGCGGCATCAAAGCTTTCTTTGTTAAAAAGTTTAATACGAGCATGATATTTATGGATTAACCTCATGTGCCCTGTTTCCGAATCGAAAGAAAAGCGAGTGGTACCGTATTCGTTAAGAAAGACAGCATTGGCATTACTGTCTATTTTGTTTTTGTCAAATAAACGGTCTTCACTACTGATCTTACCAAATTCAAATTCTTGAGACGCAGCAAAAAAGGGTGCTAATAAAAGGGCGATAACTAGGGCTTTACACATAAATAATTTTAGATGATATGATACTGCAATTTAAGATATGCGACGTAAATAAGTAGTTTTTTCATAGCTTTTTTAATTAAAAAAGAAAATTACGCTAGGTTTTTAGCAAATTTGGAAGATATAAATCGGTATGAAATTAAATTTAAAACGCCCCTTAGCATTTTTTGACCTCGAAGCCACAGGCATAAATGTAGGAGTAGACAGAATTGTGGAAATTGCTATTTTAAAAGCAATGCCAGATGGTACAGAACAAATCTTAACCAAACGTATCAATCCAGAAATGCCAATTCCATTGGTAACCTCTTTAATACATGGTATTTACGATGAAGATATTAAAGATGCACCTAAGTTTGGAGATGTTGCTCAAGACATAGCAGATTTTATTGGCGATGCAGATTTAGCAGGCTACAATTCTAATAAGTTTGATATTCCGATGTTATTGGAGGAATTTTTACGTGTTGGTGTAGATTTGGATATGAGCGATCGAAAGTTTGTTGATGTGCAAAATATCTTCCATCAAATGGAACAACGTACTTTAAAAGCTGCATACAAGTTTTATTGCGAGAAAGATTTGGTAAATGCCCATTCTGCAGAAGCCGATATCAGAGCTACTTATGAAGTTTTATTGGCGCAATTGGACAAGTATGAGCATACGGAATTTGAAGACAAACAAGGAAATGTTTCTATTCCTGTAAAAAATGATGTGGAAGCATTACATGCCTTTACCAACATGAACAAGTCGGTAGATTATGCTGGGCGTATCGTATATAACGACAAAGGAGAGGAGTGTATCAACTTTGGCAAACACAAAGGTAAAACCGTAGAAAGTATTTTTGATACTGAACCAAGTTACTATGCATGGATGATGCAGGGAGATTTTCCTTTGTTTACCAAAAAGAAATTAGAAGAAATTTGGAAGCGTTGGTCGAAGAAAAAGGAAGAGCAAAAACAAGCTAGGAGCCAACAAGGTTCTACGCAAAAGCCAAACCCTCAACCTAGGAAATCTGAACCTGCTAAACCGGTTACCAATGATATGTTGGATCAACTGAAAATGAAATTTGGAAAATAGTTTTTAGGTATTAGGGGGCTAGTAATTAGGAACTAATTTTTTCAAACTTTGCCCAACTAATACCTAATTCCTAGCAACTAACTCCTATATAAAAATGACTTTCGAAAATACCTTAGCTTTCGCAAAATCGATGGATCTGCAAGATCCGCTGAAAGATATGCGAGAAGAATACCTTTTTCCGCAACAAAATGGAAAACCTTTTATTTATTTGTGTGGCAACTCTTTAGGCCTGCAACCTAAAGTAGCAAAAGAGGTTTTAGGCAAACAATTGGATAATTGGCAAAACCTTGCGGTAGAAGGCTGGTTTGAAGGTAACGAACCTTGGATGTTCTACCACAAAGAACTGAAAAGACTGATGGCGCCAATTGTTGGGGCTTCTGGGGATGAGGTTTGCCCGATGAACACTTTAACGGTAAATCTACATTTGTTAATGGTAAGTTTTTATCGCCCAACAAAAGAACGTTTTAAGATCATCATGGAAGCGGGAGCTTTCCCTTCAGATCAGTACGCAATAGAAAGTCAAGTACGTTTTCACGGTTTTGATCCAAAAGATGCCATTATTGAAGTAGCGCCTAAAGAAGGCGAATACACCCTAAAAACAGAAGATATTGTGGCTGCTATAGCAGCTAATGGCGCTGAAATCGCCTTAGTGCTTTTTGGAGGGATCAACTACTTTACGGGACAGTTGTTTGATATGAAAACCATTACCAAAGCTGGCCACCAAGTTGGTGCAAAAGTTGGTTTCGACTTGGCTCATGCAGCTGGAAATGTTCCTTTACATTTGCACGATTGGGACGTTGATTTTGCTTGTTGGTGTTCCTATAAATATCAAAATGCTGGCCCAGGTGGTATCAGTGGTATTTTTGTACATCAAAAACATTTTTCAGACCAGTCTTTACATCGCTTTGCGGGCTGGTGGGGCTACCAAGAAAAAAACCGTTTCTTAATGGAAAAAGGGTTCGTTCCCGAGACAGGGGCAGATGGCTGGCAGGTAAGTTGCACACAGGTAATGCCAATGGCTTTATATCACGCTTCCCTGCAATTGTTCGAGAAAGTAGGTTTTATGGAGCCATTAAGGAAGAAAAGTAAAATTTTAACTGAATATTTGTTTTTCATTGTAGATGAGGTAAATAAGGCACTCGGCTTTGAGCAATTTAAGATCATTACGCCAAGAAATCAAGATGAGCGAGGTGCACAGGTTTCCATTATCGCAAAAAAAGATGGAAAGAAAATCTTCGACCATTTGGTAAAAAATAATGTACTTGGTGATTGGAGAGAGCCAAATGTAATTAGGCTAAGTGCCGTGCCTATGTACAACAATTTTGAAGATGTTTTTAGCACAGGAGAATTACTTTTAGCCGTTAGTAAATCAGTAAACAATGATTAATTACAACCCTAAAGAGTGGATTAGTTTTATTTTTAAATTTCACAAGGCTGATACGTTCTATAAGCTTTGGAAATTGATGTTGAGTGTTTCTGTATTTTCTGGAATTATTGCTTATCTAGAACTTAACCATATTAAATTAGCGGAAACTACTTACATCAAAAATGTAGGAATGATGCATAGTTTACTAGGGTTTGTGATCTCTATGTTGCTGGTTTTTAGAACCAACACCTCTTACGATAGGTGGTGGGAAGGTAGGAAATTGCTTGGAGGATTGGTAAATGTGAGTAGAAATTTTGCTATCAGACTGAATGCACTTAACCTAAGCGCAGAGGATAAGGCATTTTTCAAGTATGCCATTCCAAAATATGCTTTTGCGCTCAAAGAGCATTTACGTGAAAAACAATACTTTGGAAAAAACAGTATTTTAATAGAAATAGATGGTGGCAAGCATATTCCAAACCAAGTGGCAGTAAGTATAACCAACAAACTTTTTGATTTAAATAGAGCTGGTAAAATCACAGGAGAACAGTTAATTACGTTAAGTAAAGACAGCACCCAGTTTACAGATATTTGCGGTGCTTGCGAACGGATTAAAAATACGCCAATTCCATATTCTTATAGTGCTTTCATTAAAAAATTCATTTTTGTTTATGTAATTACTTTACCGTTCGGATGGGTGTTTAGCCTAGGTTATTTTGTGGTAGCTATTGTGCCTTTTATACTCTATGTTTTAGCCAGCTTGGAGCTTATTGCAGAAGAAATTGAAAATCCATTTGGTGTTGATGCAAATGATTTACCTGTAGATGAAATATCTAACAATATTGAGAAACACGTAGGGGAGATTTTGAGTTGACGGTTAACTGTTGAAATTGCCTAATTGTTTACCTGATACCTAACTTCTAATCCCTGTCCACTTTTTTAAATGATTAAAATCGCCTACCATCCTGTATACGCACATCCTTTACCTGCTGGACATCGCTTTCCGATGCTGAAATACGAGTTGATACCTGCGCAATTATTACACGAAGGGACTATAGAAGAACGTCATTTGTTTGCCCCAGAACCAACGAATGAAGAAAATATAATAACTACTCATGACGCCAATTACTGGCGGCAATTAAAAGAACGCACTTTACCTTATCAAGAACAGCGTAGAATAGGGTTTCCACTAGATGCACAATTGGTAGAACGAGAAATTAAAATTGCGCAAGGTACAATTGATGGCGCTATCTATGCACAGCAAAATGGTATTGCCTTTAATGTAGCAGGTGGTACACACCATGCAGGTAGTAATTGGGGCGAAGGCTTCTGTTTACTCAATGACCAAGCAATAGCTGCAAATTATTTGCTCAATAATGAGTTGGCAAAGCGCATTCTCATTGTCGATTTAGACGTACATCAGGGTAACGGCACTGCCCAAATATTCGAAAATGAAGATCGGGTTTTTACATTTTCTATGCATGGCGATAAGAACTTCCCATTTAGAAAAGAAAAATCAGATTTAGATGTACCTTTAGCAGATGGAACAACAGATGACGAGTTTCTTCATATCCTGAACGAAAAGCTTCCATTGATCATTCAAAAGCATCAGCCAGATTTTGTTTTCTATTTATCTGGAGTTGATGTGCTAGAAAGCGATAAGCTAGGCAAATTAGCATTGAGTAAAGCAGCTTGCAAACAACGTGACCAGATCGTTTTCGAAAATTGTATTAAAGCTGATTTGCCCGTACAAGTAAGCATGGGCGGAGGCTATTCTGAAGATATTAAAGTTATTGTGGATGCACATTGCAATACCTTCAGAACAGCTTTTGATTTGATCGGTTGAGAAATAAATAGATTTGCTCGATATGCGTAATTGCTAAGCACGAAGCAATCTTAAAGCGTATAGAGATTGCTTCGTGCCTCGCAATGACGTTATTTTTAAAGACAACAATCTACATCAAAATATTATTGGTATTAGCAACCAAAGGTTCTGGTAAATTTTCTTCTCCTAGCATATCACGTAAATCAATTTCTATGGCTCGGCTCATAGAAGTAATTGGCACGTCGTTCGCACTACCTTCAAACGGGTTTTCGCTACTTTCTCCAACTTGCTCCAACGTAAAAAACACCCAACCCACAATCACACTAATTGGGATAGTAAACCATACGCAATTGGCGCTAATCTTAGCAAATTCGCTTAAAAAACCCAATGGTAAAACTATTGAAAGCAGATATACAAACATCACATTGATGCTCGCAAATTGTCTTGGATAAGGAAAATTCTTTATGCGCTCGTTTTTGCCTTGTTGGTCATAAAGCTCTTTTAGTAAAGCCTGCATTTCTACATAATTCAAATCATTTATTTTGCTTTGTTGGTTTAAATCTCGTAAACGTGTCGATTGCAACGCCAAAATTTGTGCGGCTTTATTTTTCTTTTTCAAAATATACTCAAGCTCATCTGCTGTTACATAATTTTGAAGTTCTTCAGCTAAACTACCTTCCCATTCTGGTACTTTGTAATAGTTTAGGTACTCTCTGTTATAGCTTTTGGTCTTTACATTTTCCCAGCCTCTGCTTTCTCTCAATTGAAATCTCAAAGCAGTTAACCACGCAAAATGACGATAAATCAAATCTCGATGCAAACTTTTTTCAGCGCCAACGTCAGTATCTCTAACCATATCTTTAACCAAAATGCCCCAAGTGCGGCTATTATTTACAATGGCTCCCCAAATTTGTCGGGCTTCCCATAATCGGTTATAGGTTTGAGTGTTTCTAAAACCTGCAATAAAAGCTGTTGCAGTACCCACCAAGGCAACTGGCACCCAAGGTATGGCTAGCCATTTCAATTCAAAAAAGTAATACAAGGTGGTAGGAATAGCACTAATTACAATCAAATAGTATATTTTCTTCCTTGTCCATGGGATGAAATGTTGTAGTTTATAAATTCTTCCACTATTCATAAGTTAGATTTTTAGTGGCCTAAGCCTGTAATTTTTAATTCGTTCAAATCTAGTTGTAGTTCAGCTTTTCTAATTTCTTCATCGGTATATAACTTCCCCTTACGAAGCTTAAAAAGCTCTTTTCTCTGTTCTGCGTAAATACCTAATAACACATGTTGGTACACATGAATTTCCTCAATCTCCGTTTCGTTGCATTCTAAAGACGCCAGTTGTTTTCTTCCTTCGGTAATGCTAGTTTCTAATCCATCTTTATAAAAACCGACCAATTCGTTTTCTTTAGCTTGATCTAAATGCTGTTGATTGATTAACGCTAAGGCCAATTCATCTAACTTTAATTGAATGCCTGTTTGCTGCTCTTCGCTACGTGCAATGTTGTCAATTTCTTTTAGCTTAATTAACTTGATGACAAATGGCAGCGTTAATCCCTGAACAACCAGCGTGATAAAAATAACTACAAATGTGATGAAAATAATCAAATTTCGATGTGGAAATGCGTTCCCATCCATGAGTAGCGGGATAGACAGCGCCGTAGCCAGAGAAACTACCCCACGCATTCCTGCCCAGCCAATTACCAAAGGTCCTTTCCAGCCTGGCGAAGGATCTTTTCTAATTTTGGCGCTTAACCACCTCGGTATAAAAGCCGCTGGGTAAATCCATAAAAAACGTAAGGCAATAGTGATAGCGCTGATAATTAATCAGTATCTAATACCATCCCATATCGAATATTCTCCTAACCCGTGTATAATCTCTGGCAGTTCTAAACCAATAAGTATAAAAACTAAGGCATTCATCACGAAAATTAGCGTAGTCCAAACGCCAAGCATATTTAGTCTGGTGTTGCCAGTTCTAAATATTTCGTGCGAACGCCAAGAAATAAAAAGACCACCGCTCACAACGGCCATTACACCAGAGTAATGAAACTGTTCTGCACCTAAAAACAAGATGTAGGGTGTCATTACGGTTAAAGCCGCATCAATTGCTGGGGTAGTTGGTAAAAATCGATGGATTACGTACATGATATTTGCACCCACCAAGCCAACTACAATGCCCATTCCGGCTACTAAGAAAAACTGCCCAGTAGCTTGCTGCATAGAAAAAGTGCCCGTTAGTACTGCTGCCAAAGCAAATTTGAACACAATTAGCGATGAGGCATCGTTCACTAAACTTTCGCCTTCTAGTATAGTAAGCAGTCGTTTCGGTACCTTTATCCCCTTTAATACCGTAGCGGCAGCTACTGCATCTGGCGGAGAAACGATACCGCCCAATAAAAAGCCCAACGCCAAAGTAAAACCTGGAATTAGTGACGCTGATGTGTAAGCTATAATGGTAGAAGTAAAAAATACCAGCCCAAAGGCTAACAATGCTATTGGTCGCCTCCATTTCCAGAAATCATTCCAAGAGGTATACCAAGCAGCTTCATACAATAAAGGCGGCAAAAAAATTAGAAAAATTAGATCTGGATCTAGATGTAAAACAGGCATACCTGGAATAAAACTAATGCCCAAACCGGCTACAACTAGAAAAATAGGGTAGGCTACCCTAATTCTTTGAGCCAACATGACCAAAAGAAAAACAACAAAAAGTAGGGCTAAAACTAAAAGTAAATCGTGATGCATATCATAGGTTTTGTTTACGAAAATAATATTTAGATAGTTAGAAAAAAAGATGAGATTTAAAGATTGTTAGAAATGTATTAGCTATTTTAGATAAATGGTAAAGATACTTCATTCAATGCTTATACTAAGTTTTCTATACGCTGGCTGCAGTAACGTCGAGAAATCAAAAAAAGAAGTTAATCTAAAACTTGAAGATAGTATAGCGAAACTACAACTTCGTCAAGAAAATTCGATTAAAGATGCGATGACAGGTTTGGACTCTGTTAAAGCGCTCATACGCAATCAATATAGTATCGATACTACGGGGTATACTTTTATTTTAGAAGGTGATTTTAGTGCTGAAGGTAATGAGGGAAAGGCATTTTATAAAGAAAATAAGATCGACAAAATAGAAATTACCTTTTACGGAGAAACTGGAAAGTCTTATTATGTCTATAAATTTATGAATAAGATGGTTAATGTATCGCAGCAGAGGTTTAACTATAGGACAAACTTTACAGAAGTAAAATCTGGTAATGATATTATTAAGGCCGAGCAGCACAATTTTACGACAGATTTAAACGGAAAATTGAGCAAAGGCGGTCATCCTGATGCAGACTTAGCTACCTTCCATGAACTGAAAAAAGTAGTTCCTTTTGATTTGAATTAATCTCTATCTTCGCCTTGTGTTAGAAATAGTATATCAAGACGAATACCTTATCGCCATCAATAAACCCCACGGCTTGTTGGTGCACCGCTCTAAAATTGCTGATGATGCCAAAGAGTTTGCTTTACAAATGTTAAGGGATCAGGTTGGTCGTCACGTTAACCCAACCCACAGATTAGATAGAAAAACGGGGGGAGTTTTACTTTTTGCGTTTGATAAGGAAACAGAAATTGCTATGCAAAAACAGTTTCAGGAAAGCTTGGTAGATAAGAACTATTTAGCCATTGTAAGAGGTTATGCGCCTTTAGAGATGGAAATCGATTATCCTTTAGCGAAGGAAAATGGTACGCTGCAAGAAGCACAAACCAGTTTTATTACGCTACAGCAGTCAGAAATTCCTTTGGAAATAGGGAAACATCCTACATCTAGGTATAGTTTGGTTAAAGCAAACCCAAAAACAGGGAGAATGCACCAGTTACGCAAGCACTTTGCACATATTTTTCATCCAATTATTGGCGATAGGCCGCACGGTTGTAATAAACAAAATCGCTATTTTAAAGAGCATCTTCAAATGAACACGATGATGCTACATGCTTCGAGCTTAACCTTTGAGCATCCTGTAACTAAGCGGCAAATTACCATTACCGCAGATGTGCAAGAAGAGTTTAAGAGAATGATGATTTTAATGAATTTTAGCATCTAAAAACAATTTTTAAGAATTATTTGTGTTATTAGTAGAATTATGCCGTTAAAATATAAGCTACTTACGCTCGTTTCCGCTGTCTTATTGATGAGCAGTTGTTCGTCTATTTACATGCCAGGTGTTCCCAATACGCCAATGCTAACCACTAAAGGCGAAGTTGCGGCTGGTGCCCACGTTTCGTTAAGAGGAAATGTAAACATTAATACAGCCTATGCGTTTAGCGATAATCTAGCGGCAATGGTCAACTTTGGTGCTATGAACAGTGAGCGCAGTAAAAGGGATGTTAAACACAACTATTTCGAGTTTGGTGGAGGCTATTTCAAAACTTTCGGACCTGAAGATAATAGAATACTAGAGTTTTATGCAGGCATGGGCACGGCAAGCAGTAAACGTGTGGTTAGAAACTTCGATGATGACGTTTTGATCAGTACAGATATCTACGATGCTGATTATACCAAAATGTTTGTGCAAGCCAACTATAGTTCAAAAAAAACGAGTAAAGTAAGGTTGTTAGGGGTAGATTTTGGACTTAACTACGGAACCGCTTGGCGTTTAAGTTTTGCTTCTACGAAAGATTTCAAGCTAAACGGCGTACCTCAAATTAATGAAGATAATATATTCATTGAGCCGGTTTTCTTTACCAGAATGGTATTGAGTGATCAATTTCAATTGCAATACACTAGCGGGAGCAACATTGGTTTGCGTAATCGTAAGTTTTTAAATGCCGGCCATTCTGTTTTTACCATTGGAGCAGTTATCAATGTAGGTGGCAAACCTAAAAGCAAATAAGTAAATTTGAGGTATGAAGTATTGCCTCATCATACTGTTTTTTGCCTCGATAAGCGCAGGTGCTCAGTTGCCTTTTGACCAGGCAATGCAAAATATGCCAGTTGCTAAGTTAGATCACGGCGTTACGCTTACTTTCGACGAACCTAAATCCATTAGCTCGAAACCTACAAAAATTATCCTATATGCCTTGCCAAACGGCAATACAACTGCTCAAACGTTTGGTAAAAAACTGGGCAAAGCCGATGATTGGCATTTTGACATACAACATATTGGCGCACAAACTAAGTTTGTTAGAGATGTAGATATAAACACCAACTGTATCGTTGTTTACTTAGAAAACAATTTAAAAAGTTGGCCGCAATGGCGCAGACAAACCAACAATAGTGATAGCATTATTCTTCAAATGGTTAATGATGTATATAAAAAATACGCCAATTTAAGCCCTCAGCTTATGTTAAGTGGCCACAGCGGTGGCGGTAGCTTTATTTTTGGCTACATCAATGCGCAGGCGAAATTACCTAAATACCTTACTAGGCTTGGCTTTTTAGATGCCACCTATGGTTATGAAACCGAGAAACACCAACAAAAGCTTACAACCTGGTTACTAGAAAAAGAAAACGCTATACAGGTAATTGCTTATAATGACAGTGTGGTAGTTTATAACGGAAAGTCACTCGTTTCTGCAACCGGAGGAACTTGGTACAGAAGTAAGCTAATGGCTAGGGATTTAGGAAGCTTCAAATTTGAGGAAACACAAGATTTCTTATTTTGGAAGGACAAGCGCAATACTTCTTTGTTTACACTAATTAAAAATCCAGAAGCTAAAATATTTCATACCGTGCTGGTAGAAAGAAATGGTTTTATCCATTTTTTGTTGAATGGAACTAAATTTTTAAATAAAAATTACAAGTTTTGGGATAAACGAGCTTACGAAAGTTATATTTTAGAGTGATGGAAAGGCCCGTAACAAAAGTTAGAAAAATCATTCATATCGATATGGATGCTTTTTATGCTTCTGTAGAGCAAAGAGATTTTCCAGAACTGAGAGGCAAGCCGCTGGTAGTTGGGGGCTCGCCAGAGGGAAGAGGTGGCGTGGTGGCTACTTGTAGCTACGAGGCTAGAGCTTTCGGTATTAGATCTGCCATGTCTTCTAAAAAAGCACAGCAACTTTGTCCTTATGCCATTTTTGTATATCCAAGATTTGCGGCTTATAAAGAGGTTTCTAAACAAATTAGAGAAATATTTAGTCGCTATACTGATTTAATCGAACCACTTTCTTTAGACGAGGCTTATTTAGATGTTACGGAAGATAAATTGAACATCGGTTCTGCCATTACCATTGCCGAAGAAATTAAAAAAGCCATTAAAGATGAACTCAATTTAACCGCATCTGCGGGAATTTCTATCAATAAGTTCGTTGCTAAAATTGCTTCAGATATGAATAAGCCCGATGGTTTGACCTTCATTGGACCTTCAAAAATTGAAAAATTCATGGAGAAATTGCCTGTAGAAAAATTTCATGGCGTTGGTAAAGTTACTGCAGAGCGCATGAAAATGCAGGGTATTAGGAAAGGAAGCGATTTAAAGAAACTTACCGAAGAACGTTTGACTTTGCTTTTCGGAAAATCGGGCAAGTTTTTTTACAACATTGTTAGAGGGATTGATAACAGGGCCGTAAAACCTGATCGGGAGATTAAATCCATTAGTTCGGAAGATACTTTTGGTTACGATTTAGATAAGGGAAGTGAGCTTTATGAGCGTTTAATGCAGATTACGCAAGCGGCATTTAAGCGAGTAAGTCAATATCAATTATACGGAAGAACCATTACCGTGAAAGTAAAATTTGCAGATTTCAAGCAAATTACCCGAAGTCATTCTTTTGAGCACTCCATTACAAACGAAGATGAAGCCATTTTAGCAGCGAGGACATTGGTAGAAAATACTGAATTTGAAGGTAAAACCGTTCGACTACTTGGTGTTAGCTTTTCTAACTTTAACGAGCCTAAAACACGTAATAGGATAGAAGAACAGCGATTGTTGTTCTAATTTGAATGATAAAAAATTTAATAAAACTGAAATTGCACAAAAAATTGATTTATCCGCAATTTCAGTTTAGGAAACAAAAGTTGAGTTACCTATATTTGCACACTTTGCTCCCGTAGTTCAATGGATAGAATTATGGTTTCCGGTACCATCGATATGAGTTCGAATCTCGTCGGGAGCACGAAAGAGCCTCATCAGTTAAGCTGTTGAGGTTTTTATTTTTATTGCTTTGGTGCTTTTTTAACCGAATGGACCGGCTGTTCAGCTTGTTCGCGTTGTTTAGCTGGATTAGGTGTTTTAATTGGCTTAATGTTTCCATCTTCAATATCTTCTTTAACTGAGTTTAAAGGTTTGATATTCTTATCTGTTTTTTGTGGATCTTTCCCACCTTTCGTAGTTCCCGTGATATTCATCTTAATAGGTTAATATTTGATGAATAACAAATGGAAAGGACGGAATGTTCTTTTTTAATTACTATTTTTAGACATCGTTTGTGTGTATAATGAAGCCTTTTGTGCATCTTTAAGTAAAGTGGGAATATTTTCGTTGTGAATAAAATACATACCAATTCCATCTTTGGTAATTCCTTTCTTAAATTTATAGGTGAAGACTGGCTTCCCATCTTGTATAAAATGCTCCATATGCATAAGTGATACTTGATCGTTCCTAAAAATATCCGTTAGTTCCGTGATGTGACTTGATATAAGAAACACAGAATTACTGATTTTAGAAAATCCATCTACTACTAGTTCGGTAGCCTCAGACGCATCTTTTGCATTTGTTCCTTTAAAAAGTTCATCTAGTATTACAAATACCTTTTGTTTTTCTATCAATACCTTCAGGAGGTATCTCACTCTCAATACTTCACTTAAATAATGACTTAGCCCATTTCTTACATTATCTGCGATATTTATCGTACTAACTAATCCATTGAAAATGCTGGTTTGCATAGAGTTGGCCGGAACTGGAAAGCCAATATGCGACAAATAAATGGCTAGACCCAATGATTTTAGTAAGGAGGATTTACCCGCCATGTTTGAACCGGTTAAGAAAATGAGATGATTATCTTTGTTAATTTCTACGTCATTTTTGATGGCAGAGCTGATTGCTGGATGGAAAAGACCTTGAATTCTTACTTTCACCTCATCGTCATCATTTGTATAATAAGGTATAGATAAGTTTGTCTCCGAGCAGCTGTTTGCAATGCCTTGCAGTGCATCTATTTCGTATAAATAATCTAATAATTGGTTTAGGAGTAATTTATGTTCTCTTTGCCTTAGTTTAGCGTCGAGCTTGCTTAAGGTTAAGAAATGAGGCGTCTTATCTGTAAATATTTTCGTTTTACTAATTGCCAGCTTTTCAACAATGGCATTTATCCCTGCACTTATTCTTTTTAATTCAATTGGCGTATCGTCCCGATTAAGAAAACCGATTAACTCGTAACAATATCTCAACAACTTAAGTAAGCGCTTAATTCCGCTTTTAATTACATAGTAGTCTTGAGTTTCACTAAATTTATTTTTGATATAAACTGCAAAGGCATCAATTAAATTATCCTTTAAATGAGATTTGCCGTAATTCAAGTAGTGAAGAATGAGTTCTAACTCAATATCATTTGTAGCTAAGGTTGTTTTATTTTTGGATAGAAAGTGTAGTGCAGCAGTTCTTTCTTGCAATTTGAAAATATCAGCCATGGGCTGCCGCATCATTTCCTGAATTTTTTGGTTGCCGTATGTAGTTTGGCAATTGTTAAATAAATGGTAAACACAAAATTCCGTATGGCCACTCGGGAAGATATTTAGGTCTTGGTAAGTTTGTACATCTATCTCGAAGCTCATTATTTTAAGTTTTTCTAAAAATAGTAGATTTTTTTAAAACGACAGTACGTAACGTAGTGCTTACCTAAATTTCTATCCAATCACTTTTAGCGAAATTATTAAACTCGGTTCTTGGCTCTAGATTAAGGTAGGGATAAGTTACTTTAGATAGGTACAAACCGGTAGGGTGTGCAATGTCAAATTTCTCTGGAATTTCTTTCGAAGAAAGATGATGCTCAAATTGGTCAACGCTTAGCTCATTCTTTCCAATTTTTAATAGATTTCCAGTTAAAATTCTAATCATTTTGCTTAAAAATCTATTAGATGAAATATGAAATCTAAAATGTTGCTCATTTGCAGAGCAATACAGTTTAGCATCCATTACATTGCAAATGGTATGCTCATTTTTATCTGGTGCGGTACAAAATGCCCTATAATCTTTGTATTTAGGCAGCAACGCCACTGCTTTTTTCATTTCTTGTAGGTTAAGATTTTTTACGTTGTAGTAAGAACTCAGCTGGCCTAGAAATGGATTTTTATAGGTATGGAAATAGTAATCGTACTTGCGTTGCACAGCGTCAAATCTAGCGTGTTGCTTCCCATCCATCGGGATGATATCGAAAACTGCAATGTTATGGGGCAAAATCCTGTTAAGGATAAAGAAGAGATCAAAGTCTATATCTTGTTCAATATCAACGTGAAAAAAATACTGACTGGCATGCACACTAGTATCTGTACGGCCACAGCCATTAATAGCAATTGGTGTTTTAAAAATATTACTCAGCTTAGCTTCAATGGCTTCTTGTACGCTATGAGCTTTGGGGTGCCTTTGCCAACCATTGTAGGTATGGCCATTATATCCAATATGAAAAAAATATCGCATCAAAAATTTAAACGAATTTCTTCATCATTAAGCTGCAGCCATAGTGCAAACCATCATGTGATACGATAAACTTTATAGCATCTTCAATTTTTTCTAACCTATAACCCTTGTAAGTACTGATGGTATAAGGTATGTAATTTTCAAACTTATTGGTAGCTAAATCTAATTCTAGTTGGTCTATGGTGTCGAGTAAATATGTTTTCAACTGGGCAATTTCCTGGGCCGAAATAAAACTTTCGGGCTTAGAGCCATTTTTGTATTTATCGATTAGGCCGGCATCTATTACAAACTCGTTGTTTGATAGTTTATAGCATAATACCTGCTGACTAACAACCAAATGTCCAATTTGCCAAGCTAAATTGTTGCTAAAACCCGCCGGGATTTTGTTCATTTGCTCTGTGCTTAAGCCTTCTACCAAACTTAACAAGGCCTTGCGGCTCGCTCTAATTACTTCAAATATCTTGTTCATGATACCACAAAGATAGTTTTCTTTAAGCTAGAAAAGTATAGGTGCTAAATTTACTTTTTTGCATTGCCGAGCCATAGTAAAGCATCGATAATCATTTGGTTTTGCATTTGGTTTTCGAAAGTATGAGACAATGAGGTTATTTCTTTAGCATGCTTACGCTCGTAATCCATGTCGTTGTGCCCCATGTTTACATACATCATTTTATATTTTCTGTTGGTCCAAACTACCGGATAATCTCCCTGATGCCAAATTTCATGGGCTTTAGGCCCGGTACCCAATGGAAAACTAGACGGATCGATACTCAACAATACGGTTATATCAGCATTTTTCCTTAAATCTTTCTCCCATTTGTACCATTCGTTAGGTTGTGATGTAAATGTGGTGGGTAGTTTTTTAGTAGCGGGATGATTTTTGTTTACTCTTAGCGTAGCTGATGTTGGCCGCCATGTGTTACCACTGTATTGGCCAGAGCCTAAAAACTCATTGTGGTACCAGTCCCAATTTTGGTTAAACGCAGAGGGGGTTAGCGCAAAAGCAGAGAAATGGAAACCCATCCATGCGCCACCATTTTTCATGTAGTTTTCGAAAGCCTTGCGTTGCTGAGGATCTTCTGGTCTGGTATCTAAAAACAAAACAACTTGATATTTTGAAAGAAATGCTGCGTTGAGGTTTGTCCAATTGCTGGTCGTATCGTACCTGAAATTATATTTCTCGGCTATTTTAGGAAACCATTGGTTTGCTTCCTTTACGTAGCTTACATGAGCCATATCATTTTTACCCGTGAAAAAAGCGATGACCTTAAATTGTGGTTGTTGAGCGTAAGCAATATTGTGAAATACAATGTAAAACAATAACGTGCTTACTAGTTGGGTTTTAAATTTAGAAATCATTTGAGGTCATTTAGTGTGAGTTTTAGAAAATGCGGTAAGTTATTTGAAATTTAAACCTGATAACCTAAGTTACATTATTAAATGATTGATAATCATATTTTAAAATTGATGCTGAAATAAACTGAGCATAACGGATGCTTAATTTACTGTGACACTAACCATGCAATAGCTGCGAAACAAATTTATTTGAAAGTCGGTTGCACTGGGCTAATATTGGCAAAAAGATGTTAATAAATGGAAGGAGTATATCTTTCAATTTGTACTGGCCTTGTTTATCAAGTCAAAAAAATATCCGATGGATTTAATTCTCCATCGGATATTTTCATACTAAATTTCTCGCAACTTAATATTCGTATCTACTTAGCCGATGTAGGCTTAGCATTTTTAACGTAAGTATCTAACCATTTATTGGTTTCCCAAAGCATGTGCAAGATATTTTCTTTAGCTCGGTAACCATGTGCTTCGTAAGGTAAGTACACAAAACGTGTAGTGCCGCCATGACCTTTAACGGCATTAAATAAACGCTCGCTATTGATAGGGAATGTACCTTGGTTATCGTCCATTTCGCCGTGAATTAATAGGAGAGGTGTTTTAATTTTATTGGCGTAACTGAAAGGGCTCATCTCGTAATACAACTGAGGCGCTTGCCAGTAAGTACGATCTTCGTTTTGGAAACCAAACGGTGTTAAGGTTCTGTTATATGCACCACTACGGGCAATTCCTGCTTTAAATAAATTAGTATGCGCCAATAAATTTGCAGTCATGAAAGCGCCGTAGCTATGGCCACCAACCGCCATACGGTTTCTATCGCCTACGCCCATTTCACTTAACTTGTTAATGGCTGCCTCAGCGTTTAATTTTAACTGCTCTACAAACGAATCGTTAGGGCGTTTGCCAGCTGCAGCCACAATTGGCATTTCTGCGTTATCTAGCACTGCATAGCCCTGCGTTACGTAAAAAATAGGTCCGCCAGAGCTAATGGTGATAAATTTATTCTCTGAACCGCGAATTTGAGCAGCATCACTTGCTGAATTGAACTCACGAGGATAGGCCCAAATTAAAGTTGGCAAAGGTCCATCTTTTTCTTTGTTATATCCTTTTGGCAGATAAAGATCGCCGGTTAAATCTACGCCGTCTGCACGTTTATAAGTGATTTTTTGTTTAGTAACTCCATCTAAGGCCGTATACGGATTAGTAAAGTTGGTAATTTGTCTATCCGCAATGCGAAGCATTAAATTTTTAACAAAATAGTTTGGAACTTCAGTTTTACTTTCTCTGCGGGTTAATAGTACTAATTTTTGAGGGTCTAAAACATCAGTAACTACTTCGAAAGTTCCTTCTTGACAACGCCATAAGATTTCAGATTTTTTAGTATTCAAATCGAATTTAGCGATGAAAGGCAAATCGCCTTTTGGCGAAGCTCCCGTGGTGTTGTTTAACAATAATTTAGTGCCGTTGTCTGTAGTTAAAATTACCTGACGGCCAAACTTGTTTTTCTCGGTTACTGGAAAGCCAGGGTTGTTGTAAGCATCAGTTGTATTTAATTCGTATAAAGTTTCTAAAGTACCAGTAGTTGGGTTAAATCTGCTTAATCTGCTGCTTTGTTTTGCCCTAGACATTTCTCTTACTAATGCCAAGCTAGCATTTCCCCAACTTGTACCAGCATAGCGAGCCTTAGTTTTAAAAAGCTCTTTGCTAGTGCCTGTAAATGGCGCTTTTAGTTCGTAGACTGCATCGTGAAACTCCACATTTTTCTTAATCAAACCACTATCTAAAGGTTGTGCCCAAACTACGCTTGCTGCCTCGTCATCTCTCCAATCGAAACCACGAGGTACGTTTTGCACGTTGTCATACCCAGATGGGCGAACTTCGGTGGATGGCAGCTCTGCCAAAACTTTAACCGTTTTACCAGTTCTGTTGATAATTTTGACGGTAGAAGGAAAGCCATAAGCTGAAACTAAGTAAGAAAAAGGTTTCTTAATGGTACGTACCATTAAATAGTTTTTATCGGGAGATAAGCTTACCGTACTGTAAATTGCTGGTGCACCAATTGGAGTTTCTACACCAGCTTTGTTTTGCACTAGTTGTGAAGTGGCAAAAAACTCGAACAATTGCTCATCATAAGGAGATTTGATTAAATCTTGGATGGTTGCACTTGGTGCTACTTTACCCAAATTTTCTTGTACTGTTGGACCTTTTGGCGCCAATGGACGTTTTGGAGCGGCACTTGCCGGCTTGGTAGCTACTTGGTAAATCAACGTAGCATCATCTACCCACATAATGCTAGCACCTAAAATTGCATTTAAAGGTTGCTTATTAATTCTGGTTGCTTTTGCTGTAACTACATCAATTACATACAAATCAATTCTATCTTGCGAAGTTTGGGTAAAGGCAATTTTGTTTTCGCTAGGGTTCCAACGTACATTTCCAGCAAATAAAGTGGTAGGTAAGCCCGTAACTGTGCTAGTTTTACCTGTTTTAATGTTTTTTAAGCTAAAGCTATTTACATAAGTTTGCCTGCTAGGAGCGTAGTTGTTAGGGTTGATACGCATACCTGCAATTTTGTACTCAGGCATGGCCAATTCTTCTATAGAAGGGTACGGATTACGATCGCTAAATAAGATCCATTCTGCCTTGCTATCTATACTAACGCTTGGGGTTGGTTTTGCCAATAGCAAATCGGCCATGATTTTTGGCGGCAGCTGGTAGGTAACGGCATCTTGTGCTAAAATACTACCGCCACCTAAACCTGCAAAGAGTAGGCTAAGTATAACTTTCTTCATGTTTATGTATATTAAAGTTTAATTGATGATATAAACTTACATATAGTTCATGAATTTAAGCTTTTGTATCAAAAATTTTGGATGAGCTCGGTTTATAGTTTCTTGATATCGATAATATTTACTAAACCATCATTTGGATATAGCATAAAGCAAGTAGCCGGTATAGCGGTTGAGGTTGCACATTCTTTAGTAAGTTTAAAGCTAACCAAAACTGCTTGCCCGTTCTCAAACGTGCCGTTGCTTATACTGCCGCAAACTAAATATTCCTTATCCAAAACTTTCAAATAGGTTCCGGTGCAGTTTTTAATGATGGTTGCATTGGTATAACTTTCTTTATGGCAAGAAATTAACAGCATCATCAATAATGGTACTAAATAAGAGACTTGTCTCACTTTAATTATTTTTTATTGTTCCCGTTGAAATTGAATTTAAGGTTAATTCCTGCCGAGCTAATTCTCAGGTTTTTATCGCCCATGGCACTAAGCGCAGGCTTGTAATACGGTTCGAAAATCAAAATATTTTTACCTACGTTTTGGTTTATACCAACAGATATAATGGCACTATTGGCAAAATCAAATCCTTTTAAATTGCTTTTTTCTGTTTCTCGTTTTGGTTGAGCCTCTCCATTTCTTATCCCAAAATTGCTCTGATTGTAGTTGTAAGTATATTTTTGGGTAATATAAGAACTAGAATTAATACCTGTTGAAATGTAAAAATCCTGCTTTTTAGAAGGAAAAAACTTAACTACCATCGGCAAATCTATACTTAACAACTGCCCGTTGAAACTTACATCATTGGTAGCGGTAACAGAATAAGCTAAACCGGTAATAGGGGCATTCATGGCATTTGTGCCATCACTTTTCGAAGCGAACATTGCTTGTGAAATTTCCGCCGGCACATTGTTTTCGTAACTCACCTTATTCTGACTAATGCCAGCGCCGAAGCTAAATACCAAGTTTTTAGTAACCTTAATGTTTGCATTTAGCCCAACTCCCGCACTTAATTTTGCTTCATTATCATCGTGATAGTTAAAAAAAGTTCCGGTAAACACGTCTAATGTAGTTGTAGGCGCCCCATTTTTCTTGCTATCCTTGTTGGCGTGGTTTGCTAAAGCCTTACTTTCTTCTTTCAAAAATTCTTCGGTAGACAATTTTAGTTTTACAGATTTTTCAGTTGTTTGCTCATCTTTAGTCATTATGGCATTTGCTGTTACCTTGTCATCGGGTTTAGCTACCGCTACTATCGCGGTGTTTTTATCTATTGCAGTTAACGGCTTTGCTTGTGCCACCTCAGAATTTGACACCACTACATCCAATTCTTGTGTACCATTCACATCGCCGATAGCATTGTGCTGCGCAATATATTTTTGAGCTGTATTTGCAACTTTTGCTGGCTCAATATTTTCATTTCCTGATTTTTCGGGCATTGCATACGTGTTCGTTTTAACCGTATCTAATCGTGTTTGCGAAGTGCCGCCCTTTACCTCATCAGAGATAATTTTTTCTGGTAATGCATTTGCTTTTGGTGTAGTTCCAGCGCTTAAAATTACTTTATCGGTATCAAATGTATTGCTAAAATATAAGCCAACCGCTAGCAGTAGGGTAGCTGCAATACCAGTTAACCACCAAATAGGTAGCTTTTTACTTTCCTTTTCAGGATACTTTTTGCGTAACTCAGACCAACCTTGCTCTCCCAGACCATCGTCGTAGTCTTCGAAAACAGATTTAATCTGATTTGCTAATTCTTCGTCACTCATTTTCATACTTTATTTAGTGTATATGGAGTGGGTAATTAATAATTGTTGTAAAGCTTGTTTAGCCCTGGTTAAGTAGGTTCTAGAAGAACTTTCAGGGATATTTAACATGCTTGCTATTTCTTTGTGAGCATAGCCGTCAATTTCATATAGGTTGAAGACCGTTCGCTGCATTTCATTTAAGTTTTTCATTAGTGCCAAAATATCTTGAGCGCTCAATTTATCGATGGCAGAGGTGTGTGTACTTTGCGGAATGGTATCAGTTAGCTCTATGGCTTCGCTAAATCGCATCGATTTTCGTTTGTAATCAAGCGATGTGTTCACTAAAACTTTTCTAAACCAAGGCTTAAAGTCGTTTTCTTCGTTAAAGCTATTGATAGATTTAAAAACTTTGATAAAACTATCATTTGCTGCTTCCAGCGCATCGTCTCTATTGCTTAAATAACGAATGCAAATACCCAAAGCGTAGCCATAGAACTGTTTGTACAACAATTCCTGTTGGCGTAAATCACCTTTTTTACAAGAAGCAATGAGCTCAACTAAGCTCTGGTTGTCTGGCATTCTTTCTTCTATTAGCCTCTTGATTGGGCTTAGCTACATCATCAAAATGTAGCGGTTCTTTAACTTAATCTACTGTCTATACGGCTTATTGACATAAAACGCTACAAAGATTTTAAAATTAACCTATTCTTTTTTATTTCCTTAAATTTGTGGCTTCAATAAAAATCAAAGCGTGTCGTTAGAGCAGTTAAAATTAAGTAAGCCATTGGTTTCGGCCATGAGTGCATTGGGATGTTTGTCGCCAAAAGAAGTACAGTTAAAAACCATGTCCAGAATTTTGGGTGGACAAGATGTAATTGCCATTGGTCCAGAGGGAAGTGGAAAAACAACTACTTACGTATTGGCTACTTTAATGCGTTTAAAAACTGGCGGGGGCGATGCGCCAAGGGCTTTGATTTTGGTGCCCACTAAAGAAAAAGTATTGGAAGTATTAGCTTATTTCGAAAAGCTGAATAGAAATGATACATTTAGAATTGTGGGCATACATGCAGATACACCTATTGATGAGCAGGTTGAACATTTAACCGATGGCGTTGACATTGTAGTTGCTATTCCGTCTAGAGCTAGGGCTATTTATCTGAAATTGGGTTTAAACACCAATAAAATACAGATGATGATTTTGGATGATGCTTCAGATTTAGTAAAGCAAGGCCTACAGTTGCCGGTAAATGAACTGGCAAGAAGTATCCAAAAATGCCAACATTTGGTATTTACCGAAGTAATGCATGAGAAGTTGGCATACATGATCGAAGATTTTATGGTAATGCCAGCTACCATAGAAGTAGATGAGCTATTGGAAGCTGAAGTAGAAACCTATCCACAAATGGTTTATCATGTACCAAATTTTCGTACAAAACTCAATTTACTTAACCTGTTGTTAAAGGATACTGAGGTTTTTGATAAGGTAATTGTTTTCGTAAATACTCGTTTAACTGCCCAAACTTTATCAAAAGATCTTTTTGATGGCAAAGCTGAAGATGTTTTTGTTTATAAACCTCTGTTTTTTGATGAAGCTGGGTTCGAAAGTTTAGATGCTTTTAAAGTTAATGATAAAGCTAGGGTGTTGATTGTAGCTAATGAAAATTTTGAAGAAGCAACTTTGAGCGGAATTCCCTTCGTTTTTCATTTTGAACTGCCAGAAGACAGGATACGTTACATCAACAGGGTAATTAAAATAGAAGAAGTTGATTTGGTTTCTCTAAATTTTATTACAGATTTAGAATTGCCAGAGTTAAGGAAAATAGAGCAAGCTTTGGGACAGAGAATTGAGGAGGCCGAATTGCCCGAAGATTTACTAATAGAAGATTACAGCAAAACTACCAAGAAGAAAAGCAAACACGCTAAAGAACTGGAACGTGCAAAAGCTGAAGAGGAAGCTTTTAAAAATGCAGCTTTTCAGCCTAAAAAGGATAGCAATGCAAAAACTACCAATTATAGCAGTGGTGAAAAAGCGAAGATGAATAAGGCCAAAAAGCACGGGTAGTTCTCAGGTCGTCATTGCGAGGCACGAAGCAATCTTACAGCGGTCGCTACTTATTATTGCTTTAAGATTGCTTCGTGCCTTGCAATGACGTGCTTATTAACTTTCTCATCCAACAATAGTTCTGAAAGTTAAATTTACTCTAGGTTTACTGATCATTTTAGTAGGAGGTAAGCGATGTAGCCAGTGTGTTTGTGTTTCATCTTTCATTATCAATAAACTACCGTGAGCTAACTGCAACGAAACCGTAGTTTTATCTACTTTGTGTTTAAATGCAAATTTTCTTTCGGCACCGAAACTAATTGAAGCAATAGCCCCATTTTTCTTCAAATCTTTCTCGCCATCGCTGTGCCACGCCATACCTTCATTGCCGTTATGGTATAAGTTCAACAAGCAAGAATTGAAAGTTTCTCCAGAGTGTTCTTCAACTTTCTGCTTCAATGCTAATAGTTCTTCAGTCCAGGGAAGCGCTATTTTTTTGATGTTGGAGTACGTATATTCAAAGGGTTTTTCTCCGTACCAAGCTACTTTTCGTTTAGTTGTGATCAGCTTGCCAAAAATTATGGCCTGATCGTTTTCCCAAGCCATGTCGTTTAACAAACGTTCATAGTAAAAATCAGCGTCAGCTTTGCTAAAAATGGTACCATAGTAATTTACGGTTCCTTCTTTTGGAAGGAGGTTGGTTAATGGCGAGTGTTGGTTTGAGAATAAGTTCATTCTAGTGGCTAGGTATTAGGATTTAGGTATTAGTGACTTTATAATTCGATTAATTAGTGGCTAGGTATTAGGGTTTAGGTATTAGAGATTTGGTTAGTCCGCTGATAATCTTTGCAACTTCTTCAGATTGTGATAAAAGTGTTTTGAAAGTTTTTTCATTAATATAACCCAATCGTAAGCCTAAATGCAACATAGATCTAACTTCGCTATTTGATGCTAAGGCGATATAAAGAAACCTTTTAAATTCAGGCTTAGTACCTCGGTCAAAGCCCTCAGCAATATTGTTCGAGATTGAAACCGAAGCACGACATATCTGACTGCGAAAATCCCAATCGTTATTATTTTTAAATTCTTTATATACAATAACTGCGATGTCTTGTGCTTTTTGCCAAGCAATAACATCTTCAAAACATTTAATAGACATAGGTAGTAGTTTGATGTAAGAATAAATCTACTAAAAAAATCTTCACTAAAGCCTAATACCCAATCCCTAGTACCTAACCACTAACAAAAGCCTGCTCCCAACCAATAATCGCAGTTTTACGTGTGTTTCCCCACATGTAACCACCAAAATCTCCGCTGTTTTGTATCACTCTGTGGCAAGGTATTAGAAATGCAATTGGGTTACTGCCAATAGCTGTGCCAACGGCTCTGGCCGCACTCGGATTGCCTATTTCGTTAGCTAACTTTCCATAAGTAGAAAGTTTTCCCATTGGGATTTTCAATAATGCTTCCCATACTTTTAACTGAAAATCAGTTCCCTTTAAATGCAGTTTTACCTCTTTAAGTTTAGACCAATCTTTTTCAAAGATAAACAGTGCGTTTTGTTGAGCTATATCCAGTTTTTCTATATATTTTGCATTAGGAAATTTTGCTTTAAGTAAAACTAAAGCAATTGCTTCATCTTCATAGAAAGCCATATAGCAAACTCCTTTCTCAGTAGAAGCAGTAAGTAAATCGCCGAATTGAGTGCTTGTAAAATTATAATTGATAGTTAATTCGCTACCGCCATTTTTATATTCGGCAGGAGTCATGCCTTCAATATTTACGAACAAATCGTGCAAACGGCTAGTTCCCGAAAGTCCAGTTTCAAAAGCCACATCGAATAAATTAGCATGCTCGGTTTGTAGTAAACTTTTGGCATGGTTTACACTTACATATTGCAAAAACTTTTTCGGACTTACACCAGCCCATTCAGTAAATAACCTTTGAAAATGAAACGGGCTCAAATTCACTTTTTCGGCTATTTCATCTAAATTGGGTTGATTTTTGAAATGCGTTTTGATATAATCAATAGCCTTTGCAATTCTTTGGTAATTTACTTCCTCTTGCGTGTTCATAAGCTTTAAAATTAAACAAATATCACTAGAGTAAAACGGTTTTAAAATCCGAAACTTGCTTTTATTCGAAAATGTTCATACCGTAACATTGGTTTCAATAACCCTAGTTTCATATATGGTTAATCAACCTAATATCTGCGCTAATTTTAAACTCTTATAAAATGTTGCCAACGTTAGCCGCAATGAAAGTACCTTTCGAGATTGGCACCAAAGGCAAACTAAATGAAAATGTAGGCACTTTTGTTCTTTGTCATGACTTACGAAGTTGCAAAATGGCGAAGCTCTTAAGTTTACTTCTGAAAATAATTAAATAACAAAAGTTAAACTTCGTAAATTTGAAAATAGCTTAAAGAACTACCAATGAAAGATCAGTTAATCGCAGATATCAAAACTACATTAGCAAAAACAAAAGTGGATCAATTGGCCCAAATTGCTGCCAAACAAGCCAATGCTGTAAAAGAAGTTATCGATTTAACTTTCCACGAAGAAGAGCAAATTGGATTTAGAGCCGCATGGATTTTGGAAAACATCTACGTAAATAACCCTAGTGCCTTTCTACCTTATTTAACTCATTTCTTTGCTAATTTTTCTCGTCAGGATAACCTATCTGCCCGCAGGCATTTCAGTAAAATATTGGCTTTATTAACAAAAAAGAATGCGCTGCCCGAAATCAGAGAGGTCATCAATCATTATCAAACGGACGAACTTGTAGAAACTGCTTTCGCTTGGTTAATAGATGAAAACGTACCTGTGGCGATTAAATCGCACTGCTTAAATATTTTGGCTAATTTATCTATAAAACACCCATGGATTAAAAATGAGCTTATAGAAACAATGGATTATTTGGTGGATAAAGAAAGTGTTGCATTTTTTGCAAAAGTAAAGCAAATAAGAAAGCAGTTGAAAAGTAGATAGTATTAGCCGCAGGTAAACAGATTTTTTTCACCTAATACGTGTAACTTTTTAGCGTATAATGATATGACGTAGTTTAAAGTTATTAGCTTAATTAGAGTTGTTGCAATTATCAATTTTCCAAAGATTTGATCCGTGCATCTGCGACAAACTCAATCTTCTACATATTCTAAAATATCGCCTGGTTGGCAATTTAATGCTTTGCAAATGGCCTCTAAAGTACTAAAACGTATTGCCTTCGCCTTTCCCGTTTTCAAGATAGAAAGGTTAGATAGTGTTAAATCTACCTTTTGCGAAAGTTCATTCAACGACATTTTACGCTTCGCCATCATTACATCTAAATTTACTACTATGGGCATAATTATATCGTTAGTTCGTTTTCCGACTGAATTTCTAGTCCTCTTTTAAAAACTTGTGCAATAATAAAGATAATTCCCGCTAAAAACAGAAACTCGCCCCCATAACCGAAATATCCGGAGATGTTGGGTAAAGAAAAACCTCGCTTTAGGAGTTCTTTGCAATAAGATTGTCCACAAATTTGTAATATCCCTATTGTTAATGCGAGATAGCTTATTTGCGCTACCCATTTACAAATTGCTTTGCTAAAAGGCTCTTTTAAATTAATTTTCATTGAAATTTTAATGGCTAAGTAGGCCATATAGGTTTTCAATGCAGGCACAATGATCAAGATTAATCCAATATTAAGGTAATGAAACAGACCTAAATTGTATAATTCTGAAAGATTTAGCTCTAAATAAAGTTTTTCGGTAGGTATTGAATTTTCCAACAAGCCAACTATAAAAGAAAAAAGTATGGTTCCAGTTTTGTAGCATAACCCGATAAAAACAATCCAAAATAACAAATTCATAACAGTTATAATTCTACTAGAAGTGGCGGTTTCTTGTTTCCTCATATTTTGATAATTATTTGCAATTATAAATAAATATTTATTGAAAAACGACAAATTAAGATGAAAGGTATTTGAAGTTTCAATTTTACACATACTAAACATTAAAATCATACCTAAAACCTTACTTTTGAAACATGAGTACTAAAGCAGAAATCTTATCGGAAATCATCAAAAGCAGACGAAGTGTTTTTCCAGAAAGCTACACGCAAGAGGAAATCCCTCGTAATGTTATTGAACAAATTTTGGAAAGCGCTAATTATGCACCTACACATAAATTAACAGAGCCTTGGCGTTTTATTGTAATTAGAAAAGAGACTAAGGCAAAACTAGGAGCGGAGTTAGGGAATATTTATAAAAGAGTTATTCCTGCGGAGAAGTTCCTACAAAAAAAATTCGATAGTTTTGCTGAAAAAACAACACAAGCTGATGTAATTATTGCAATCAACATTCAGTTTCATGAAGATAAAGTGCCCAATTGGGAAGAGATTGCGGCAGTAGCTTGCGCAGTACAAAATATGGCATTAACAGCAGAAGCTCTAAATGTTGGTGCTTATTGGAGTTCGCCACCTTTAATAGATCATCTTGGGGATTTCTTGGGCTTGGAAGAAAATGAAAAATGTTACGGTTTGTTCTATATGGGCTATCATAATGCAGCGCCAAGAGAAGCCAAACGTACACCAATAAGCGATAAGGTTAAATGGATGGATGAGTGAGGGGACAGGGATTAGTGGTTAGGGATTAGGAGCTACGAGTAGAAATAATGTAGTCAAATTTCAATAACCAATAACCAATTATCAAAGAGCTAAAAAAATCTCCAACAATCAACGGGTTAAAATCTGCGAACATCAGCGGGGAAACAAAAACCAATAACCAATTATCAAAGAGCTAAAAAATCTCCAACAATCAACGGGTTAAAATCTACGAACATCAGCGGGGAAATAAAAACCATAACCAATTATCAAAGAGCAGTTGGCAGTTAGCGTCTCAACAGTTTAACAATTAACCAAACCAGCAATTAACCAGTTAACCAAAACTTGAAAAATCAATTATATCAGCTTTGCTTAGCATTTATTGAAAAACGAATAGCTACAGCAACAGAGGCGTTGCAACAAGCGCAAGAGGCCAGTAACGACGATACTAAGAGTAGTGCTGGCGATAAGTTTGAAACTGGCCGAGAAATGGCACAGCAAGATATTAACCGTAACAAGCAATTACTAGCCGATGCACAGCAACAAAAATCTGTTTTGTTAACACTCGCTGATGTAGCAGAAACAGCGAAAGCAAGAAGCGGAAATTTGGTAATTACCAATAACGGCAACTTCTATATTAGTATTAGCGCAGGCCAACTACAGCTAGCGGGCCAAACTTATTTTGCTATTTCTGCGGGATCGCCCATTGGTAAAATGCTAATTGGCAAAGCAAGTGGAGAACAGTTTGATTTTAACGGCAAAACTTATCTAATTAAAGAGATTACTTAAAACTCTTTTTAATGCTGTGCATTAAGTTTTTAGCAGTATAATTTCCTGGATCAATAATTCTTCTGATGGTGTATAACGGATAGTTTTCATCTCTTTTGGTAGATAGAATAAAAGCTGCCTTAAAACCATGTGCTTTTAGTTTGGGTAGTAAACTTGCTTTGTAAACCCCGTAAGGGTAAGCAAAGTATTCTACCTTTTTTCCGGTAATTCTTTCCAGTTTTTTATTAGGTTCATCTATTTGCGTTTTCCAATCTTCGTCAGTAAATTTTGCGAAATTTTTATGATCGTAAGTGTGGCTGGCAATTACATTTCCGTTATCAGCAAGTTCTTTGATTTGCTGCGCATTCATGTAAGCAATTCTACCTTTTTTACCGATGGCAACCGTCATAATAAAATACACTCCTTTAAAACCGTACTGTTTTAAGGTTGGATAGGCCACGGTAAATTGATCCAAATCTGTATCATCAAAAGTGAACATGATGGGTTTTTCTGGCAAAGGTTTCCCATATACCAAGTAATCGTACAACTGATCTGGCAAAATGGAATGGTAACCGCTATCTGCCAACATTTTTACATGTTCTTTAAATCTTGTAGGGGAAATGATGTCGTCTTTAGCTCTTTTTCCATCGTTAGCGGTCCATTCTCTAATTTGATGGTAACATAAAACTGGAACTTCTTTTTTTGCTAAAATTGTGGCAGCGTCGGCAGGTTTTATGCTCACATCTGCTTTAACCTGCTTTTTTACAGTTGTATCATTAGTGTCCAAAGTAGTAGTAGAATCAGTTTCAGCAGAAGTTGACAGACAAGCCGAAAATACAAAGGGGCATAAAAATGCCCCAATTAAAAATCTTTTCACAGCTTAAACGTGTTTAAAAACTCTTTACAATATTATTATGCAAAGTCTTCGGACTCCAATGTCCGCTAGCAATAATTCTTCTCACACACATTAACGGATCGTTTTCATCACGCTTATCTGCTAAAGCAAATGCCATTTTAAAGCCCCTTTTCTTTAACTCCGGAAAACCTTCCTTATTCCATAAACCAAATGGATAGGCAAAGTATTCGATCTTTTTACCAGTAATTTCTTCCAATTTTTTAGTCGGCTTATCTAATTGCTCTTCCCAATCTTTACCTGTGTACTTTTTAAAGTTTTTATGATCATAGGTATGGCTGCCAATGGTATTTCCCTCATCTGCAAGCTGCTTAATCTGCTCTGCACTCATGTAGTTTACAAATTTCCCTTTTTTACCAATAGAAACCGTCATGATAAAATATGCCGCCTTGTAGCCATATTTTTTCAATGTCGGATTTACTACCGTAAATTGATCTAAAACCGTATCATCAAAGGTTAACATGATTGGTTTTTTAGGCAGCGGTTTGCCCTCGTTTAAGTAAGCATAAAGCTGGTCTGGTAAAATGGTATGATAACCACTATCAGACAACATCTTCATTTGATCTTTAAAGTTTTGTATTTCTACCGTATAATCTTTACCCATTGCACCGTCTGTAGCTCTCCAGTTACGAACTTGGTGGTAACACAAAATAGGTACTTGCGGTCTAGCCAAAATCGTTTTGGCATCAGCTATTTTAATATTTTTGGTATCAATAGGCGTAGTATTATTTTCACTTGTTGCAGTTTCCGCAGAAGTTTCCACGCTATCTTTAACATCGCTTGCTTTACTAGATTGCGATTTAGATTGGCATCCGACACCATAAACAAGTGCCATTGCAATTAGAGGTAAGAAAAATTTCTTCATTAAGTACATTATAAGGAAGCAAAACTAAGCAATAACCTTATAATTGATAGTAGTGTTGATAAAATAATTAGCGCTTAGTACGATAGCCTAAAAATCAATTGTTAACCTCACTCAATTATTACATAAAAAACAACTTGTAGATTTCATTTTTGAATTAAATTAGCGCCATTAAAACCACCCTTAACTATTTATAAAAATGAAGAAAATTTACTTTTTTTCTTTGTTGGGCTTACTTTCTACAAGTAATGTTTTAGCACAAATTAAAACCATTACAACAACAGAAACTGTTCAAGTTCCGCAAAAAGCCAATTACCAACAAGCGGCAAGGTTTTCGCCAAGCAAAATTAAAAAAATGGTCTATTCTACCGCTGTAGATCCGCATTGGCTAAAACAGAGTAACCGTTTTTGGTACGAATATGAAACACCAAATGGAAAAAGCTGGTACATTGTAGATCCAGCTGCTAAAAGTAAAAAAGCGCTTTTTGATGCTGAAAAACTAGCTGCAGAAATTACCTTAATTATACGTGATCCCTTTGATGGGCAGCATTTACCCATTGAAAACCTGAAATTTAGTGAGGATGAGAAAAACATCACATTTGAAATTAAAAGTACCATCGAAGAAGTAAAACCTGATAGGAAAGACAAAAAAGCTGCAGATTCGATGCAGAAGAAAATCTTCAAGTTTCAATATGAATTAGCTGATCAAAAGTTAACTGAAATTAAAAACTACAAAAAAGCTAAACCAAAACCAAATTGGGGAGCAGTAGCACCAGATTCATCTGCAATTGTTTTTACCCGTAATTACAATTTGTTCTGGATGGATAAGGCAAACTATCAAAAAGCGTTGAAAAACGAAGAAGACAGTACCATTGTAGAACATCAATTGACAAAGGAGGGCGTAAAGTATTATTCTTTTGGTAGTGATGGTAGCGGCGAAAACAACGAAGAAGTGATTAAAAACGACAAGAAACGTAGAAGAGCTTTTGTGTTGTGGTCGCCAGACGCTAAATATTTTGTGATCCAACGTTCTGATAGTCGTAAAGTTAAGGACCTTTGGGTAATCAACAGCGTGTCTGCAGGCAGGCCAACGCTAGAAACTTACAAATATCAAATGCCAGGCGAGGCCGAAGCACCGAAGGATGAAGTTTGGCTGTTCGATTTTGCTGCCAAAACTGGGAAAAAGTTAAATGTGGCTGCGTTTAAAGATCAAAGCTTAAATACTTACAGCAAGCCTGCGCTTAATTCGGATAGGGATAATGAATTTCGCCCAGCTTTGTGGCTAGGAGACAACAATAAGTTTTACATGGGCCGCACCAGCCGCGATTTAAAACGTATTGATATTTGTGTAGTTGATGTAAAAAGTGGCACGATTAAACCTGTAATAGAAGAGCGATTTAATACTTATGTAGAGGTGCAGCGCCCGGGTTTGGTAAACGGTGGCAAAGAACTAATTCATTGGAGCGAACGTGATGGTTGGGGCCATTTTTACCTGTTTGATGAAAATGGAAAGCTTAAAAATCAAATTACCAAAGGATCTTTCCATTGCGAAGACATTGTTAATATTGATGAAAAGGCTAGGGTACTTTATTTCACTGCCAACGGTAGAGAAGCCAAAGAAGATCCGTACTACTACCACTTGTATCGCGTAAATTTTGATGGCTCTGGCTTGAAATTGTTAAATGCAGGAGATTTTGACCATGCAGCAAGTATGAATGATGCTGGGCGTTTCTTTGTAGACAACTATTCGAGAGTGAACACCGTTCCAAAATCTACCTTGTACAATAACAATGGTATGAAAGTAATGGAACTGGAAACCGCTGATTTATCATTATTGATGGCTTCTGGCTACAAATTTCCTGAGCCATTTAAAGTTAAAGCAGATGATGGTGTTACCGATTTGTATGGTGTAATGTACAAGCCTTTCAATTTTGACGCAACTAAAAAATATCCTGTTATCGAGTATGTTTATCCTGGGCCACAAACCGAAGCGGTAAACAAATCTTTTGGTAAAAGTATGGACAGAACAGATCGCTTGGCCCAATTAGGTTATGTTGTGGTTACCGTTGGCAATAGAGGAGGGCATCCGGCTCGATCTAAATGGTACCACACATACGGTTATGGTAACTTGCGTGATTATGGTTTGGCAGACAAAAAGGCCACTATCGAGCAACTGGCAGATAAATATTCGTATATCAATGCTACTAAAGTTGGTATTACGGGCCACTCTGGTGGTGGTTTCATGTCTACCGCGGCAATGTTGGTTTATCCAGATTTCTTTAAGGTTGCGGTTTCAAATGCTGGTAACCACGACAATAGCATTTACAACCGTTGGTGGAGTGAAAAACATCATGGCGTAAAAGAAATTGTTTCGCTAAAAGGCGATACTTCTTTCAAATATTCGATTGATAAAAACCCCGATTTGGCAAAAAATCTAAAAGGGCATTTATTGCTGATGCATGGCGATGTAGACAACAATGTACATCCAGCTGGAAGTATTCGCGTTGCCAATGCTTTAATTAAAGCAGGCAAACGTTTCGATTTTATTTTGGTTCCTGGCCAGCGCCACGGTTTTGGCGATATGACAGAATACATGTTCTGGCGTTTGGCAGATTATTTCAATAACCACTTGTTGGGCGATTTTTCGCAATCTACCAATGTAAATATGACCGAAATGGATAGGGAAGTAGAACGAAAGAATTAATTAACCCAATTTAGCTATTGATCCTCGGTAACTCGTTTATCGAGGATTTTTTGTTTTCGAAATTATGCGTTGTTTCGTTTTAGATTGACCGTTAATGTTTTGCAGGTTTAAGTTGAGCCTATTTTAGTTGCACAACAGAACCTAAAC